>OOCD01000046.1_pt1 | contig 89072 bp, 83 predicted proteins | sample 1671791 | NCBI WGS metagenome assembly OOCD01 (sample SAMN06348193, study PRJEB24527) | human gut metagenome | biome: human gut; feature: ankylosing spondylitis patient; material: feces | host: Homo sapiens | place: China | collected 2015-10
CATCGAGTCATGGATGACTCGTTGTTGCCGGTCACGTCACTCCGAGAAAATCTAACCCAGACACACTTAGACTTTTCTTATTTTCGTACAACGGAACAAAAATTACTTCGGCTTTGCGCAAGATGCCATTCACAAGCCTATGAAACACCATTTGGACGGGCGATTTATTTCATAAACAAACCATCATTTGGCGGCAGCTTATTATAATGACGGTGTGAAAAATACTTGTAAAATCAGGAAAGTCCTGTAAAATAAAACATAGACTGCAATGAGAAAAACAGTATGGTGAACAATATCAGAAAAATAGCACGTAGATGCAGGAGGATACATATGGAACAGTTAAAAGCGGTAATACTTGCAGCAGGTAAGGGAACACGTATGAAATCAGATCTGCCGAAAGTGGTACATACAATAGAAGGAAAATGTCTGGTAGATTATGCAATCGAAGCAGCGATCGGAGCAGGTGCAGATGATATCTGTCTGGTTGTCGGATACAAATATGAAGTCGTACGGGAGACGATCCTGCATCAGGAGGTCAGCTTTGTATTACAGGAGGAACAGCTTGGAACCGGGCATGCAGTGCGCTGTGCAAAGGATTTCTTAGGAGATGCGGGACAGACAATGATCCTGTTTGGAGATACACCTTTGATCACAGCAGATACACTGAAGCGTTTAAGAGAATATCATACAACAAACAAAAATACCGTGACAGTATTATCTGCCATGGTGGAAGATCCGACAGGATATGGAAGGATCATCCGTGATGCGGAAGGCAATTTTGTGAAAAGCGTAGAACACAAAGATGCAAGTGAAGAAGAAAAAGCATCTCACGAGATCAATTCCGGCATGTATATTTTTGATACAAAGGAATTAAAAGAGGCACTTGAAAAAATCCAGCCGAATAATGCGCAGGGTGAATATTATCTGCCGGATACGCTGACAATTATAAAGAACAAAGGACTAAAAGTGGATGCATTTGCATTAAGTGATCCGGAGGATATCATGGGTGTGAATGACCAGGAGCAGTTGAAATCTGCAGCAGAGATCATTCGCAGACGGAATCAGGCAAAATAAATGGGATGGAAAGATTTATTCCGGTCACTGTGGATAAAAGATACAGAAATGGAGAAATACATGTTTTTGATCGTAGGGCTCGGAAATCCGGGAAAACAGTATGAGCACACCAGACACAATATCGGATTTGATGTCATGGATGCGCTTGCAGAGAAATATAATATCAGTATCAGTGAAAAAAAACATAAGGCACTCTGTGGAAAAGGTGTCATAAACGGTGTGAAAGTTGTGCTGGCAAAACCACAGACATATATGAATTTAAGCGGGGAGAGTGTGGCAGAACTGCTCAGTTATTACAAGATGGACCCGGAAGAAGAGATGATCGTGATCTATGATGACATCAGCCTTGCGCCGGGAAATCTGCGCATCCGCAAGAAAGGAAGTGCAGGCGGGCACAACGGCATCAAAAATATCATTGCGATGACCGGGACGCAGAATTTTTTGCGCATCAAAGTCGGTGTCGGGGAAAAACCGGCGGGCTGGGATCTTGCAGACCATGTGTTAGGACATTTTGATGCTGCAGACCGCGTAGAAGTTGAAAAAGCGATCGGGCATGCCGTAGAGGCTGTTGAAATGATGGTTGCCGGTGAAACAGATGCAGCGATGAATCATTATAATGTAAAAAAGAAAGAAGCGTAAATGGGATTTGTGTGAACAAAGATTTTCACACACCGGAATGGGGATTATCATGAGAGCTTTTTCGGAACCTTTAAAAGAGCTGAAAGAATTTGAAAATTTAAGTGCGATAGTGCAGAAGCTGCGCGGAATCGCGCAGATCTCAGGATGTATAGATGCGGCAAAACCACATCTTATGTACAGTGTAAACAATGGTTCTGGAAACAGGATCATTGTTACGTTTCAGGAGCAGAGAGCGAAAGAAATCTATGAAGAATATCGGTTCTTTGATCCGAAGGCAGCGTATTATCCTGCAAAAGATATCCTTTTTTATCAGTCGGATATCCGTGGAAATGTACTTACTGCGGAGCGTATCAATGCATTAAAAATGCTTGCAGAAGAACCGGCGTGCACCATAATAACTACATTTGACGGACTTATGAATCCAATGCCAGTACCGGAAAATTTTATTCAGTCCGTGATAAAGGTTGCGGTCGGGGATACATTAAATCTCGAAGAACTGGTAAAACACTTAGTGGAGCTTGGTTACGAAAAAAACTATCAGGCAGAAACGATGGGAGAGTTTTCGGTGCGTGGCGGAATTTTAGATATATTTCCACTGACAGAAGATAATCCGTTTCGAATTGAATTCTGGGGGGACGAGGTTGACTCTATCCGTTCCTTTGATGCGGAAAGCCAGCGATCGATTGAAAATCTGGAGGAAATTTCAATTTATCCTGCCTGTGAACTGGTACTGACAGTACAGGAACGGCAGGCGGGGATCGGAAGGATCTTAAAAGAGGCTGATAAGGTATCTGCAAAACTCCGGAAAGAAATGAAAACGGAGGAGGCACACCGCATAAAAAGTACTGCGGCCCAGATTGCAGAGGAAGCGGGAGAGTTAGGTATCAGTGCAGGACTTGACGCGTATCTGTCGTATTTTTGTGAGGAAAGAGTATCGTTACTTGATTACTTTAACAGGGAGAATACGATTATTTTTGTGGATGAGCTGGCACGTTCCATTGAGCGCGGCATGGTGACGGAAACGGAGTTTTCCGAGAGCATGAAACAGCGTCTTGAAAAAGGTTATATTCTGCCTGGACAGATGCGGGAACTTTTTTCCTGTAAGGAAATCCTGGCAAAAATTGAAACAATGGCATGTATTTCTTTGGTGGCACTGGATTTAAAAAACAGTCATGTGGATATCAAAGAAAAATTTACCATCGACTCAAAGACGGTCAATCCATATAATAACAGTTTTGAACTTCTGGTCAAAGATCTAACCCGTTACAAAAAAAACGGATACCGTGTGATTTTGCTTTCCGGATCAAGAACGCGTGCGAAGCGGCTGGCAGAAGATCTGATGGCAGAGAAACTGAATGCTTTTTATTCAGAAGACTTCGACCATGAGGTAAAACCGGGTGAGATCATGACCGGTTACGGTAAGATCAAAAAAGGTTATGAATATCCGTTACTCAAATTTGTTGTGATCTCAGAGAGCGATATTTTCGGCAGTGAAAAGAAAAAAAAGAAACACCGCCGCACCTATGAGGGAGAAAAAATTGCAAGTTTTACCGACCTTAACGTTGGTGACTATGTTGTTCATGAAAATCATGGACTCGGAATCTACCGCGGAATCGAAAAGATCGAAGTTGATAAGACGGTTAAAGATTATATCAAAATTGAGTATGCCGGCGGTGGAAACTTATATATCCTTGCAACACAGTTAGAACTGATCCAGAAATATGCCGGTGCAGATGCGAAAAAACCAAAGCTGAATAAATTAGGCGGACAGGAATGGAATAAGACCAAGACGAAGGTGCGCGGTGCAGTAAAAGAGATTGCACAGGATCTTGTGAAACTTTACGCAATGAGACAGGATCAGGATGGATTTGTCTATGGACCGGATACTGTCTGGCAGAGAGAATTTGAGGAAATGTTCCCGTTTGAAGAGACGGAAGATCAGGAGCTTGCGATCGAGGCGACGAAAAAAGATATGGAAAGCACGAAGATCATGGATCGCCTGATCTGTGGTGATGTCGGGTATGGAAAGACGGAAATTGCGATACGTGCGGCTTTTAAGGCAGTGCAGGACGGAAAACAGGTTGCTTTTTTAGTGCCGACGACGATCTTAGCGCAGCAGCATTACAATAACTTTGTGCAGCGTATGAAAGATTTTCCGGTCAATATTGATCTTTTGTGTCGTTTCCGGGGCGGTGCAGAACAGAAAAAGACAGTGGAGGCATTGAAAAAAGGAAGCGTTGATATCATTATCGGGACGCACAGACTGCTGTCGAAAGATGTGGTATATAAGGATCTTGGACTTTTGATTATTGATGAGGAACAGCGTTTTGGTGTGACGCACAAAGAAAAGATCAAACAGTTAAAGACAAATATCGATGTGCTCACGCTCACAGCAACACCGATTCCAAGGACGCTTCATATGAGTCTGATCGGAATCCGTGATATGAGTGTATTAGAGGAACCGCCGATGGACCGTGTACCGATCCAGACGTATGTAATGGAATACAATGAGGAACTGGTACGCGAAGCAATCTCAAGAGAGCTTTCCCGTGGGGGACAGGCATATTATGTATACAACCGTGTGAAAGAGATTGCAGATGTTGCAGCTAAAATTGCAGAGCTTGTGCCGGAGGCAAATGTTGCCTATGCGCATGGACAGATGAAAGAGACAGAATTAGAAAATATCATGTATCGTTTTATTAATGGTGAGATTGATGTACTGGTCTCCACAACGATCATTGAGACAGGACTGGATATTTCAAATGTGAATACCATGATCATCCATGATGCGGATAACATGGGATTGTCACAGCTTTATCAGCTTCGTGGACGTGTCGGCAGATCGAACCGGACAGCATATGCGTTTTTAATGTACCGCAGGGATAAGATGTTAAAAGAGGTAGCAGAAAAAAGGCTGGCTGCGATCAAAGAGTATACGGAGCTTGGAAGCGGTTTTAAGATCGCCATGCGGGATTTAGAGATCCGCGGTGCGGGAAATCTGCTTGGTGCCAAGCAGCATGGGCATATGGAGGCAGTCGGATACGATCTTTACTGTAAAATGTTAAATGAAGCGGTTAAGGAAGCAAAAGGCATGGAAGTTGCTGAAAGTTTTGACACTTCGATCGACATTGATATTGATGCTTATATTCCGATGGGATATATTCCGAACGAGATGCAGAAACTTGACATTTATAAGCGTATTGCAGGCATTGAGACTGCGGATGAGTCAGAAGAGATGTTAGAAGAACTGATCGACCGTTTTGGAGATCCGCCAAAATCTGTCGAAAATCTGCTTTATATTGCAAGGGTAAAATCCATGGCACATCATCTTTATTTCACGGATATTTCACAGAAAGGTGATACACTGCGGTTTACCCTGTATGAGAAAGCAAAGATCAATGTGGCGGCAATTCCGGAGTTTACAGCATCCTTTAACAATCATGTGAAGTTTACCATGGATGCGAAAGAACCGTATTTTACTTATTTCCTGAAACTGAATACCAGGGAAAAATATGTGGAAACAAAAGATGTGATGGAGACATTTTTAAAGCGTGCGGGAGAGATGCTGATGGAAAAATAACTTGCGGCTTTTGATAAAACGAATTATAATAAACTGAATGACTGCCTATATCTGAAAAAGAGGGCACTGGGAGGAATATATGAACAGCAGAAAAATTACCGCATTATTGTTAAGTGGCGCTATGGCTTTATCTGTACTTACAGGCTGTGGCGGAGTCAATAAAGATAAAACAGTGGCAACTTTAAATGGAGAGCCGGTAACACTTGGAATCGCAAACTTTGCAGCAAGATTTGGGCAGGCGGGAGCAGATGATTTTTATACCGCATATTTTGGAAAAAATGTCTGGACATCTGATCTGTATGGAAATGGAACGACCGGACAGGATAATTTTAAAGACAGTGTGATGGATTCTTTAGAAGATATGTACGTGCTGCAGCTTCATATGGATGAGTATAATGTCAGCATTACAGATGATGAGAAAGCGGCGATCACCGCAGCTGCAACACAGTTTATGGAAGATAACAGTAAAGATGCGATAAAGGCACTCGGTGCAACGCAGGAAATCGTGGAAGAATATCTTACATTAGAGACGATCCAGAGCAAAATGAAAGCAGCGATCGTTGCGGATGCAGACACTAATGTAACGGATGAGGAAGCAAAAACAGGCGCATATAGTTATGTAGGTGTTTCTAAGACGACACATAGGGATGAGAGCGGCAATACCGTAGATTATACGGATGAGGAGAAAGAGGAGCTTGCAGCAAAGGTGGCTGATTTTGCAAAGGCAGCAAAGGAAGACGGTCTTGATGCAGCAGCAGAGGATGCAGGCTATACAGTAAGTACCGGCACGTTTACACAGGAAGATGATTCTGTGGATGAGAAACTTTTAGCGGCACTGAAAGATTTAAAAGAAGGCGAAGTGACAGATCTGATCGAGGGTGACAGCTCTTATTTTGTGGCACGTCTCGATAAAGAAGTGGATGCGGATGCGACAGAGGAGACACGCCAGAGCATTATTGAGCAGCGCAAAGATGATCTGTATAATGAGACGCTCGATGGATGGAAAGAAGGAATCGAGTGGGCAGTGAAAGAAAAAGTCTGGGATGACGTGAATTTTGATAACCTGTTTACAACTATAAAAGATACAGAGACAGAAAGCACGACGGAGCAGGCAACAGAGTAAAAAGAGAACGTCGAAAGCACAGTCTTTCGACGTTTTTTATAGTGGGAGAAAACAGATGGAGAGAGACAATATTGTACTGATCGGAATGCCTGGTGTCGGAAAAAGCACCGTGGGAGTCATATTGGCAAAGGTATTAGGCTATCAGTTTGTAGATGCAGATCTGGTTATTCAGGAAAAAGAGGGAAAGCTGCTGCGCGAGATCATTGCAGAAGAAGGACCTGACGGATTTATTGCGGTCGAAAACCGTATTAACAGTGAAATAGAAGCACATCATTCAGTCATTGCCACCGGAGGAAGTGTTGTATATGGAAAAGAGGCAATGGAGCATTTAAAGCAGATCGGAACTGTGATCTATTTAAAATTAGATTATACAGGAATCAGCCGCAGACTGTCGGATATTAAAGGCAGGGGCGTTGTTTTAAAAGATGGACAGACTTTAAAAGATCTGTATGATGAGAGAATTGTACTGTATGAAAAATATGCAGACATTACGATTGCAGAGAATGGTCTGAATGTGGAACAGACGATCGAGAAGATTGTGGCACAGATCCAAAAAGAATCTTTGTAAAATCACATCAATGGAATGAAAGAGTCAGAAGATGAACAAAAGATTAAAAGATAAAAAACTATTGTCTGGAATGATCGTTACCGGTGGATTTCTTATAATATTGGCGGGAGGAGCACTGACGCAGCAGACGGCATTAGGACAGAGTTATCAGGGTGTGTATATAGATGGAATATTTGTCGGTTATGTGGCAGAAAACGTCGATGTGAAGGAGGCAATCCGGAAGGCAAGAAGAGAACTGGCAGCAGAGTCAGAAAAACGTCTGTGTATGGATTATGAATGGTCAGTAAAGACAGAAAAGAAGCCGTTTGTGCATCTGGAAAAGAAAGAAGCATTAGAAGAACAACTGAAAAATGTGCTGTCAGAAAAGACGATTGAGAGCAGAGAGCGTGCATATACAGTTGCGATCGGTTCCTACCGTGGGAATTTTACAACAATCGATGAAGTGACGGATTTTTTGAACCAGGTCAGAAAAAAAGCGGATGAAGAAGATGCGTATACAGTTACATACCAGTCGTTGGAAGGACAGATTGACGGAATATTAACGGCGGATCTGAAACAAAAAGAAAGCGAAGACGATTTGGCAAAAGAAGGGGAAAAAGAAACACAGGATATACAGGCATCATCACTTGCAGGTGTCTCATTAGAGTCGGCAACACAGCTTTTGGATGCTGTGACGTCGGATGCGGCGGATTTTTATGAAACAGGTGTCCTTGACATGGCATTTGTGGAAAATGTTGAGGTTTATGAAAATTACGTGCAGCCGGATGCATTTACTAATCCGGGTGATGCTGCTGCGGAAGTAACAAAAGAGAAAGAATCGAATAAAATATATGTAGTAGAGAGTGGTGACTGTCTCTCTGTGATCGCACTTGACCATGACACAAAAGTTACGGATATTATGGCATTAAACGGACTCGAAAATGCAGACGCACTGCGAGAAGGACAGGAGCTTATCATTGCGGTTCCGGAACCGGATTTAAAGATCAGGCTGACTGTAGGGGAAGTTTACGAGGAAGATTATGAGGAAGAACCTGTCATTATGGAAAATGATTCCTGGTATACCAATCAGGAGGAAGTTATAGAAGAAGGTGTGTCAGGACATCGTGAGAGAAATGATATCGTCGTATATGAAAACGGCTCTGAGGTAAGCAGGGAGCTGGCACACCAGAAAATCATGACGGCAGCGAAGGCAGCAGTTGTGGAACGGGGAACGATCGTACCACCGACATACATCAAACCGATTGCCGGAGGAAGATTTACATCGGGATTCGGAAGACGCTGGGGAAGAATGCATAAAGGTGTGGACTGGGCATGCCCGGTTGGAACAACCGTGTATGCGTCCTGTGCCGGAACTGTGATTCAGGCTTCTTATAATGGAGGATACGGTAACAATGTCGTGATCAGCCATGCAGATGGAAGACTGACACGTTATGCACATAACAGTAAACTGTTAGTGAAAGTTGGCCAGAAAGTAGAGCAGGGAGAACCGATCGCACTGAGTGGAAGCACCGGACGCTCCACAGGACCGCATGTGCATTTTGAAATCTATATCGGAGGCGCAGCAGTTAATCCACTGAAGTATATCAGTAACTGATAAAAATTGAATGCAAAGTGTGTGGAAATGCAGATTTTTTTGGGAATATCTGCATATTTACAACAAAATTGAAACTGTGATATAATTCTTGACAAAAGCACATAATAGCAACTATAATTATGTGTTTGTATGAAAAGGTTCATAGAGGTGTGATATGGAACAATATGTCATTAAAGGAGGCAATCCGTTAGTCGGTGAAGTGGAAATCGGCGGGGCAAAAAATGCTGCGCTTGCCATCATTTCTGCGGCAGTCATGACGGATGAGACCGTTACAATAGAAAATTTACCAAATGTCAGAGATATCAATGTGCTGTTAAATGCGATCAGTGATATCGGAGCGAAGGTAGACAGACTGGATACACATACGGTGAAAATGAACGGATCATTTATTCACAATCTGGTTGTGGACAATGAATATATCCGTAAGATAAGGGCATCCTATTATCTGCTTGGAGCTCTCCTTGGCAAGTATAAACATGCAGAGGTAGCTCTTCCGGGTGGCTGTGATATCGGAAGCCGTCCGTTTGACCTTCATCTGAAAGGATTCCGTGCATTAGGTGCGACAGTAGATATCCGGCATGGTCTTGTGGTTGCAGATGCAAAGCAGTTAAAAGGAACGCATATATATCTGGATAAGGTATCTGTCGGTGCAACGATTAACATTATGATGGCAGCAGCCATGGCAGAGGGAAAAACAACTTTGGAAAATGCTGCAAAGGAACCTCATGTTGTAGATGCAGCCAACTTTTTAAATAGCATGGGTGCTAATATCAGAGGTGCAGGTACGGATGTGATCCGTATCGTCGGAGTGGAGAAGCTGCATAAAACAGAGTATTCTATCATTCCGGATCAGATTGAAGCCGGAACATTTATGCTTGCTGCAGCAGCCACAAAGGGAGATATTACAGTAAAAAATGTAATTCCGAAGCACTTAGAAGCGATCAGCGCAAAACTGCTTGAGATCGGATGTGAGGTGGAGGAGTTTGATGATGCGGTACGCGTGGTATCTTCAAAACCGTTGCATCATACACAGGTTACAACGCTTCCGTATCCGGGATTTCCAACGGATATGCAGCCACAGATCGCAGTGGTATTAGGTATTTCAGAGGGTACGAGTACCGTTACGGAAAGCATTTTTGAAAACCGTTTTAAATATGTGGGCGAGCTTGCACGCATGGGTGCCAATTTTAAAGTCGAGAGCAATATAGCGATCATCGGCGGAGTTGACAATTATACCGGAGCACGTGTTAATGCACCGGATCTGCGGGCGGGAGCGGCTCTTGTGATCGCAGGGCTGGCAGCAGAAGGAATCACAGTGGTAGATGATATCTACTATATTGAACGTGGATATGAAGAATTTGAGAAAAAACTCGCATCACTGGGGGCTGTGATCGAGAAAGTAAGTACAGAGAAAGAGATTCAGAAGTTTACACTGAAAGTATCTTAGGAGTAGAGAAGGGCGTTTCCGGGTATAGGAGACGTCTTTTTTTGATTCATAGGAAATGAGGATAAAGATGAGAAAAATATTTCAAAAAGAACTGGATATGATACTTCACTGGAATCTCACGCTGGTTGGTGGATTCCTTGGAACTTATGCGATATTGCTGCATGCAGGAAATTTTGGATCTGCACAGACCGGAAACGTTATGGAGATGGCAGCGGCACTTACCGGTAAAGATTTTGCAGAAGTGGGAATAAGATTTCTGGCATTTCTTATTTTTGGCAGTGCGATCGTTATCTCCTATCTGCTGACGAATTTTACCAGACTGGATATGCGAAGGCTAGTACTCTGGGTAGATGCGGCAGGACTTACCGCAACAGCGGTCATGCCGGAGGGAATGTCTGCGGTTGTGAGTCTTTATCCGATATTTTTCTGTTCGGCATTCCAGTGGGGAAGTTATTCCGGTGCATCCGGGTATAACAGCGCAAGCATTTTTACCACGAATAATTTTAAGCAGTCGCTGCTTGCATGGACACAGTACATATTGACAAAGGATCCGGAATTTCGCAGAAAAGGAATCATGTATACCATGACAGTACTTTCTTTTTTTGCAGGTGCATGTATCGGATGTGTGTCTGTCTATGCATATGGTGTGTATGGCGCATTTGTGGGATTTGTTCCGTTGATTGCCGCACGTGTGTTTATGCATATTGGAAAGATACCGGTTTTGAATGGAACACCGGAAGAAATCGAAGAGGAAGCAGAAGAAGCGCTCGAAGAGGCAGTTCTGTTAGAAAACGATCAGAAAATATGATCGTTTTCTAAGGAGCCTCTTTGAGCGCTTCTTTTTGAAACTGCAGGTATATCCGAAAAATAGTGGATTCTATCTACAGCAATCAGTCCGCTTACAGAATACTCTGGATATGCAGATCAAGACGTGTAGACAAATCAATGCAGGAGTTATCGTTCAACTGTACGATCGGTCTTGCAAGATGCTGCTGGTTTAACATAACGATATTGGCACTCTGCCCGTTACTTAAAAGAACACGGTTGTTCTGATAAGTGGATGCGATATGCTGTAAAAAAGTCAGGATGAACTTTGGCTTATACTTCTGAAGACCTTCCTGTTCAAAACGCTCAATGACCTGAAATGGACAAAGAGGAGCACGGTAAGATCTTGCAGCAGTCATGGCATCATAAACATCAGCGATCGCAACGATCATTGAGCAGTCATCTAAGTCTTTCTGGGTCGCTTTCAGCGGATAACCGGATCCATCACAACGCTCATGATGAAGCAGGGCAGCTTTTTTAATATGAGGATCGATCTGCAGCGGTTTTAATAATTCATAGCCAAATTTTGTATGTCTTTTGACGAGATCAAATTCTTCGTCTGTATATTTGCCTGGTTTATTTAAAATATCATCCGGGATCTTTAATTTCCCGATATCATGCAAAAGACCACAGAGTGTTAAAGTGTCTAAAGTGTCAGCATCTACTTTCAGCCATTTACCGATACGCCGGCAGATCAGAGCTACATTTAAAGAATGTGCATAAGTGCTGTCATCGTAAGCACGCATATTGTGCAGCATATCAAAAAGCTCAAGTGATGTTTTACAGGAATTAAACAGTTTAACTGTCTGGTCAAGAAGATCATTTGTGTCAAGCGGCTGATCATGAAAAACATAGCCTTCCATGGAAGACTTTAAGGAGTTCAATACGAAAGAATGATCAAACTGGAATGTCTGAAATTCTTTCGAGGCTTTTACCTTCTGGGAATAAGCCGGAATAAAATGTGGTGTTTCCGGTTCTTTTGGTTCATCCGGATCTTCAATACCGACCTCTAAAACACAGTAAAAAGAAAGACGCATGATAAGTGGTCTTGTAAGTGTGACACCTTTATCAACGATCATCTGTCCGTTCTTTGTCAGAATCTGTTCGGCAGTAATCATGCCGGGTTCAAGTTTGTTGACTGTTACCTTTTTCATAAAAAACCCCATTTCATTCATGATAACAGAATGTCCGCAGAACATGCATTCTATTATATGTACGTTTATAATTAAGTATAGTATAGAATTTTCATATTTGAAAGTCAATCGGGTTTGTGCAAAAGGTGAAGAAATTATACCTTGACATTTTAGAAAAACAGGTGTATGTTAGTCACTGTGAGTTTTATAACTTAATAACTTTTAGAATTTTCTTATTCAGAGTGATGGAGATACAAAGGATCTGTGAAGTCACGGCAACCCCTCTACGGAAGGTGCCAACCTGAGCGAATTGTACGTTACAGTATATATGTTCGAACAATAAGAGGATTTGATGATTGATTTACAGATATCACTTCCACTTGTTTTTCGCAAGTGGATTTTTTTTGCGAAAACGCAAAAAACACTATCAGAAAAAGGAGCAAAAGAATGGAAAAAAGATTATTTACATCAGAATCCGTAACAGAAGGACATCCTGACAAAGTCTGCGATGCAATCTCTGACGCAATCTTAGATGCATGTATGGCAGAAGATCCAATGAGCCGTGTTGCATGTGAAACCGCAAGCTGTACAGGTTTCGTTTTAGTAACCGGAGAGATCACCACAAAAGCACAGTTAGATATCCCGGCAATCGTTCGTAAAACGGTAAATGAGATCGGTTACAACGATGCCAAGACAGGATTTGACGGAAATACATGTGCAGTTATGGTAGCACTTGACCAGCAGTCACCGGATATTGCAATGGGTGTTGATAAAGCATTAGAAGCAAAAGAGGGTGCCCTGACAGATGATCTTGATACCGGAGCTGGTGATCAGGGTATGATGTTTGGTTATGCAACCAACGAGACACCGGAGTTAATGCCATATCCGATCTCTTTAGCACACAAACTGGCATTACAGTTAACAAAAGTAAGAAAAGACGGTACATTAACCTACTTAAGACCGGACGGAAAAACACAGGTTTCCGTAGAGTATGATGAAGCAGGAAAACCGATACGTCTTGAGGCAGTTGTATTATCTACCCAGCATGATGATGATGTAACACAGGAGCAGATTCATGCAGACATCAAAAAATATGTTTTCGATCCGATCCTTCCGGAAGATATGATCGATGCAGATACCAAGTTCTTCATTAACCCGACCGGACGTTTTGTAATCGGCGGACCACACGGAGATGCAGGTTTAACAGGACGTAAGATCATCGTAGACACTTACGGCGGATATGCACGTCATGGCGGAGGAGCTTTCTCTGGAAAAGACTGCACAAAGGTTGACCGTTCTGCAGCATATGCAGCACGTTACGTTGCAAAGAACATCGTAGCAGCAGGTCTTGCAGAGAAATGTGAGATCCAGTTATCCTATGCGATCGGTGTTGCACAGCCGACATCCGTTATGGTAGATACTTTTGGAACAGGTAAATTATCCGATGAGAAGTTAGTTGAGATCATTCGTGAGAACTTCGACCTTCGTCCGGCAGGTATCATCAAGATGCTTGACTTAAGAAGACCGATCTACCGTGGAACAGCAGCTTACGGACATTTCGGACGTACAGACTTAGACCTTCCGTGGGAGGCAGTTGATAAGGCTGATACATTAAAGAAATATCTATAAGGAAATAAATTTCCTTGAAATAAATTTCCTCGAAATAAATTTCCTCGAAGATTTTAAGTGAAAAGACAGATCCGGTTTCACAAAAAGTTTAGACAATTTTATATAAAATAAATGGGATTTGTAATTTTTCATGTTATAATAGGTCATAAAGGTATTTTTATGAAATCATAAAGATGCTTTTATGACCATTTTTTATGGCAGGGAGATTACAATGAAACTGAAATCCAAAATTATTATTTCTTTTTGTATTATTATTTTTGTCCCGATCGTGCTGATGATGGCGGCACTTTTCAGTTTTCAGCGTATCCAGGTAAAAGCGATTGAGCAGACTTATGGGATCACGGAAAATAATTATAGTTATTTTTCAAATTCCATGCAGCTCCTGAGCCGCTTTACCAAAGAATGTTTCAAAGAACTGAAGGATACGGCGAAGGATGATCCGGCGCGACTGGAAGATCAGGATTATTTAGATGAACTTAATCAGACTTTAGAGGAGAAGAGTTCCTATCTGATCGTAAGAAAAGATAAGGAGCTGATTTACATTGGCGAGGATGCAAGTATTTCACTTCTGACACAGCTGCCATCCTATGGGGATACTGTGAAAGATGAGGATGCCGGAACTTACATTGACGGTGATGAACAGGTGCTGATCAAGCAGATCGATTTCCAGTTTCAGGATGGAAGTGCGGGAAGTGCATTTATCGTTACAATTTTAGAGGAGACTGTTCCTGAGGTAAAGAAACTGCTCATTGATGTATTAGTTTCCATTATTCTCATTCTAGTGCTGACAGCGACAATGTTAACCATCTGGATGTATACGAGCATGATCAATCCGATCAGAAAACTGCAGACGGCAGCACAGAATATCAAAGATGGTAATCTTGATTTCTCCGTGGAATCGGACAGCAAGGATGAGATCGGTGAACTCTGCAGATCGTTTGAGGAGATGCGTCTGCGCTTAAAAGACAATGCGGAGGAAAAGATCGAGGGTGAAAAAGAAAATAAGACACTGATCAGTAATATTGCGCATGATTTAAAGACACCGATCACAGCAGTAAAGGGATATGCGGAAGGACTTATGGATGGTGTAGCTGATACACCGGAGAAACGGGATAAATATATCCGCACGATCTATAATAAGGCAAACGAAATGGATACACTTTTAAATGAGTTGACATTGTATGCTAAAATTGATACAAATCGTATTCCATATAATTTTGCAAAAATTAACGTATCAGAATATTTTAATGACTGCGTAGAGGAGATCGGGCTTGACCTCGAGACAAGAAATATCAGGCTTGCTTATTTTAATTATGTGGATGAAAATGTTCTGATCATTGCAGATCCGGAGCAGCTCCGCCGTGTGATCCATAATATTATAGGTAATTCCATCAAGTATCTGGATAAACAGCAGGGATTTATCAATATCCGTATCAAAGATGTCGGTGACTTTATCCAGGTGGAGATCGAGGACAACGGCAGAGGTATCTCTGCAAGAGATCTGCCATATATTTTTGACCGCTTTTATCGTGCGGATGCGTCGCGTAATTCTGCAACCGGTGGCAGCGGTATCGGTTTGTCTATTGTAAAGAAGATCATAGAAGACCACGGTGGAAAGATCTGGGCAACCAGTAAGGAAGCCATCGGAACAGTTATGTATTTTGTAATTCGTAAATATCAGGAGGTACCAAATGAGTAAGGTTTTGATTATTGAAGACGAGGTAGCAATCGCAGATTTAGAGAAAGATTATTTGGAATTAAGTGGTTTTGAGGTTGAGATTGAGAATGACGGGGTGGTCGGGTTAAAACGTGCACTCTCGGAAGATTTTGATATGTATATCTTAGATCTGATGCTGCCGGGGATTGACGGATTTGAGATCTGTAAACAGATCAGAGAAGAAAAGAATACACCGATACTTATGGTATCTGCCAAAAAAGATGATATTGACAAGATCAGGGGACTCGGACTCGGTGCAGATGATTACATTACAAAGCCGTTTTCACCGAGTGAGCTTGTCGCACGGGTCAAAGCACATCTTGCCCGCTATGAACGGCTGATCGGAAGCAATATCGTGGAGAATGACGTCATTGAGATCCGTGGCATCCGTATCGATAAAACAGCGAGACGTGTCTGGGTGAATGGAGAAGAAAAGCAGTTTACGACCAAGGAGTTCGATCTTTTAACATTCTTAGCAGAGCATCCGAACCATGTGTTCACAAAGGAAGAACTTTTCCGTGAGATCTGGGATATGGAGTCGATCGGAGATATCGCAACCGTGACTGTGCATATCAAAAAGATCAGGGAAAAGATTGAGATGAATACCAATAAACCCCAGTATATAGAGACTATTTGGGGTGTCGGATACCGCTTTAAACTATAGTTTGTGTCCCCAAATAGTCTCCGACTATTTGGGGAGTGGGGTACTACTTTAAATTGTAGTTTGTGAACATAATACCACAAGAAGATTCTGTTTTTATGGACAGGATCTTTTTGTGGTATTATGTTATTAAATAACAGATAAAAAATAACCGGAATGGAGAAAAATGACAAAACAAAATATAGAAAATTCAGAAGAATTGGAATTTGCAATATTTTGTATTGAAAATGTTGCAGTTAAGCTGGGGGTAAATGCGCAGACAATATACAGTGCATTGACAGAGAAGAGCAGTATTTTGAATGATTATATAATTCCAGAATACGAAATAGGCTGTTAAGTGGTGTGGTAAATTTAAAAGACGCGGAAAACCTGGAATTGTTTCCGCATATGAATTTGACGAAAGTATAGAGCACAATCTAAATGTTTTGAAATTTGATTCATATTCTGAAGAATGGCTGGATTTTATATTAAACTGCAGAAGTAGAAGAGATGCCTCTGATTATGATATTGTTATAGGTGGTGTAGCGAATGATAAAGTTTTTAATACGGTAGTTGAACTATTTGCTAAAAAAACAGGAAAATCCGTTGATGCAGCCTTAAACTTTTTTTATCATTCCAAAGTATATGAGCTCATGAGTGAAGGAATTTCAGATATGCACTGCATGAGTGATGGATATCTGGCAGAGGAACTTGAACTGGAGTATAAAAAGGGTATATAATAAAGAAGTTCGGGCTCTGACAAAGTCAGTCATCCGGATGAAATAAAGGATAAGCGAGGAAACAAAAGATGGGTAACTATGAAAAACCAACTGTCATAGTGACAGGAGAAAATATAGAAGGTGTGTATCTTGCAAGCGGAGATCACCCGGAGCAGTGCAGATTTGGAAGAACAGAAGCATCGGCTGGTTCGGATGTATGTCAGGAATGTTCCAAGAGTGGCGGAAAGCGTTCCACTCCGCTGCCGGGAGAAGAGTCCGCAAGGAGAGAGGATTTTGTAAGCTGCGTGGATAATATGCCGGTCAAATAGTAGAAATGAGGAACAGTATGCAGCCAGCGATCATTTATGAAGATGAAGATATTATCGTCTGCAAAAAGCCGGCAGGCGTGGCAACACAGACAAAACGTATCGGACAGGCGGATATGGAGAGCCTGCTTAAAAACTACCGGGCATCCAAAGGAGAAACAACTTATATCGGTGTGGTGCACCGTCTGGACCAGCCGGTCGCAGGAGTCATGGTATTTGCTAAAAATAAAGAGTCAGCATCGGATTTGAGCCGTCAGATCAAAACAAAACTGACAGACAAATACTATTATGCCATGACGGACGGAGTGCCGGAAGAGAAAAAGGGAATCTTAGAGGATGATCTCTTACAGAATGGACAGACAAACACATCTGAGGTGGTAGAGAGAGGAACTTTGCAGGCAAAACATGCAAAACTTTCCTATGAAGTAATTGAGCAGAATGGGAGAAATGCCATTTTACGAATAAAGCTTGATACCGGACGTCATCATCAGATCCGCGTACAGCTTGCACATGCAGGAATGCCGATCGTCGGGGATAAAAAGTATAATTTCAAAGAAAATATTACCCCGTCAGGAAAACAGCTTGCACTATGTTCTTTCAAGATCGCATTCCGTCATCCAAAGACACATAGAAAACTGGAGTTTGAAATTGACAAGCCTTTTGGTTTATCATAAAATAAATCCAAAGGTTTTTAAAGAATAAGGAGATTTATCATGGCAAAGGACAAGAAGTTAGTAGAGGCAATCACTTCCATGGAGGAAGATTTTGCCCAGTGGTATACAGACGTGGTCAAAAAAGCGGAACTGATCGATTATTCATCCGTAAAGGGATGTATGATCCTTCGTCCGGCGGGTTACGCGATCTGGGAGAATATCCAGCATGAATTAGACCGCCGTTTCAAAGAGACAGGCGTTGAAAATGTATATTTACCGTTGTTTATCCCGGAGAGTCTGTTAGAGAAAGAAAAAGATCACGTGGAAGGGTTTGCACCGGAAGTTGCATGGGTTACTTACGGCGGCTTAAATCAGCTTCCGGAGCGTCTGTGTGTCAGACCGACTTCAGAGACATTGTTCTGTGATTTTTATAAAAATATTATCCAGTCTTACCGTGATCTGCCAAAGGTATATAACCAGTGGTGTTCTGTTGTAAGATGGGAGAAGGAAACACGTCCGTTCTTACGTTCCAGAGAGTTCTTATGGCAGGAGGGACATACCGCACATGCGACTGCAGAGGAAGCAGAGCAGAGAACCGTACAGATGTTAAATGTCTATGCGGATTTCTGTGAGGATGTACTTGCAATGCCGGTTATCCGTGGACAGAAGACAGAAAAAGAAAAATTCGCAGGCGCAGATGCAACTTACACGATCGAAGCGCTGATGCATGATGGAAAAGCATTGCAGTCAGGAACCAGCCATAACTTTGGCAATGGATTTGCAAAAGCATTTGGCATTCAGTACACTGATAAGGACAACAAACTTCAGTATGTATATCAGACATCCTGGGGTATGACAACACGTCTGATCGGTGCGATCATCATGGTACACGGAGATGATTCAGGACTTGTGCTGCCACCGCGTATTGCTCCGGTACAGGCTATGGTCATCCCGATCCAGCAGCAGAAAGATGGTGTGCTTGACACCGCAAAAGAAGTCTGCGAGCGTATCGGAAAAGTCTGCCGTGCAAAACTTGATGATTCTGACAAGAGTCCGGGATGGAAATTCTCCGAGCAGGAGATGAGAGGTATTCCGGTTCGTATCGAACTTGGACCAAAGGATATTGCAGCAGGCAAATGTGTGATTGTGCGCCGTGATACCAGAGAGAAGATCGAGGTTGCATTAGATGAGCTTGAAGCAAAACTTCCGGAGTTATTAGAGCAGATCCAGAAAGATATGTTTGAGCGTGCAAAGGCACACAGAGATGCACATATCTGGGATGCACATAACTACGAAGAGTTTACAACAATCGCAAATGAGAAACCGGGCTTTATCCGTGCAATGTGGTGTGGAGATCAGGCATGTGAGGATAAGATCAAAGAAGATCTTGCAGTGACATCACGCTGTATGCCGTTTCATGATCAGGAACATATCTCAGATGTATGTGTATGCTGCGGAAAACCGGCTCACAAATTAGTATATTGGGGTAAAGCATACTAAAAAATAAAAACAGAACCGCAAAGTGATTCAGCGAATATAGACAGATTCGCTGAATCATACGGTTCTGTTTACTTTTAACATAAAATGGAAACGATTCCGGTAGCGTTTTTGCAATGGGATCATAAGACCTGCAGAAAGTACATGTAACACAAAATATTATTTTTTCAGGGGGATGGGAGAAGATGATAGAAAAGTATTATGATGGTGCGATAGAACAGGTGGCAGCCGGTTTGGGAACTGTGGAAAAGAACCATCTTCTGGTCAGATACAGTGGACAATTTTCCATAGAAGAATTAAGTTATAAAGATCAGCTGGAGAAAATGGAGAATATTTTCGTACAGATGCACGAATTTGAACCGGGTGAGATCACCAGTGCATATGAGCCGTATCTTACCATGATCTGTGATGGCTTCAGGCGGTATATGACGGGTACATTCGAAGAATTTATGGAAGAATGTGATGTGTATTATCTGCACCGGCCGGTACTGCTTGGCTATTTTAACCGGGGATATGCAAAAAGGGAAGAGATCATTTTGCTCGATGAGGTGGCATATGAACAGGAGCGCATGCTAGCGGCACTTGAACGTATGCTGTATGCCATTGCAGACAGGCATCCGGTTCTTCTTATTTTGAACCGTTTTCAGCTGGCCTCAAAAAGTACGATGCAATTGACAGCGCGAATTTTAAAAGCCGAGAACAGCAATATAGGTCTTGTGCTTGGGGTCAGTGATATTCAGGCAATGCCGGAGTTTTTAGTGCCAGACTGGGAGATGCTTTACGAGACATTAGATGATGGCAGCAAGATTTACCATATCGGAAATTCCGGCAGGAAAAAAGAAGAAATCGCAGATGATGGAAAATATGCTGACTACGGAAGCGAAAAGGTCTACCGCAAACTGCAGAATATGGTGGAATTTCTTGATTTTGACCAGGCAGCATATTATCTGGAGGTTATAGAGCGAAAGATAAAATTTGATAATCTCTTTGTCGATGATCCTGCGCGTTTTCGCATGTGGCTTTTATTTGCAAAAGTTTCCATTTTAAGGAAGGATATTCCCAAAGCTCTTGAAATCTGCGAGGATTTAGAAAAAATTCATCTTGCCGGAAGGGAAGATGAGTGTGCATATGAGCAGGACTATCTGATCGCAACTGCGTATATGTATCAGGGAAAATTAAAAGAAGCCTTAGAGATGGCAGGCGAAACATATTGTATTGCAGAAAAAATATCGGATGATTACCGGAAGTTTTTATCCGAGTTACTCAAAACCCAGATACAGATGTCCGGCTGGTATAACATATTTTTCTGTGCGCAGGATGTAAAAATAGAGAAAAGCCTGACCGAAAATCTGATCCGCTACAATTACCGCAATCATCTGGCACATGTATATATTTATGCATATGACAATAAGCCGGAAATCGTCGAGAAGGCGAATCAGTCTGAAGAACTTCTGATCTACTTCAGCAAGGGAATACGTATTGCCAAAGAAATCGAAAATGAACATCTGATCAATACGGCATACCAGAAAAATATCATGCTTTCGTCGACAAATGGCATGTATGAGATTTCCCTGCTTTATTCGGTGCGCACGTATGAAGCATTGAAAGATAAAAGATCAATCCAGGCAGGTCGTATCTATTCGGGAATTGCATATAATTTATGTGCGATCGGTGAAAATGAACGTGCAATGGCGTATTACACGCATGCCATCCGTCTGTTTTATTATCTGAGGGAGCCGGGAGATATTGCAGAAGTGCAGTATAATATGTCTTTAAACTGCATTATGTGCGGTCAGTATGAAAAGGCGGAATTTTATCTGACACAGTGCATGAAGGCTGTGGAACGTCTGCATTTAAACAGTCTGAGGGTATGCAATCTGTCAAAATTATATGGACTTCTTGCACTTGTGTCTGTTTTAGAGGGCAACAGGTTTAATTGTGAGCGCTACTTAAATAATTGCAGACAGTTTTTAAATTACGTTATAGAAAAAGAAAAGATGGGAGATGGGTTTGGAACTGTCCATGATTATGCGAAAGTTGATGACGACATGTTTTTATATACATTTTCCCGCGGACTGCTTGCCGTATACGATAGAGATTATGAAAAAGCTGACTTAGATTATGAAAAAGCGGAGAATTATCTGAGATGCTCCGAGGGAAATCAGTTTTTCAGCTATGCACTTTTCCGGAAAAAGCGAATGGAGTGTTTCAATCATCTTGGAAATAAAAAAGGGGAAGTAAAACAAAAGAACATACTGGAGGAATACGAAAACAAACATTTTAACACTTATGGAAAGCTGGCAGAAAAAATTATGGATACCCTGCCGCCTTTAGATGATGAGGATGGGAAGAAGGAGATTTCCGTACAGGAATTAGATGCGCTTCTCTGGCAGGAAAGTATGGTGCTTGCTTATAAGAGTAAAAAACACCAGCTGGATTTTATTTTAACCTGGCAGAAACTGATCGACGTGACCGGAGTCAGTGCAGAAGAAATGATCGATGCGGTCATGAAAACGTTTTTAAATCATTTTAATGTGGATTGCGCGGTATATGCGCGCTGTATGGAGAGACAGACGCAGGTATTATACAATAATACAGGGATAGAATTAAACGACGGGCAGACGGGCAGGATCATTGCTTCCCTGAAACGGAATCCGGGAGGTTATGCAATCTCGAAGATCAGCAGCAATTATAATGAGCACCAGGATATCACATCATTATTTGGTGAGGATGATGTGTGTTCTTTAGTGGCAGTACCGTATTTTAACAATTCAAAACTGGAAAATTTCCTGATCGCCTATGTGAGGATGAAGGATAACTGGCATTCTTCCGTAAACAGATATATGTTAGATGAAGATGACTTAAACATGTATCAGCTTTTGTTCCGGGAGGTAAAATACTCTTTGAACCGTCTGGACGCATATGATAAAATATACGAGATGAACAATAAACTTTATCTTTCTGCAGTTACAGACCAACTGACTGGAATTTACAACAGAGAAGGGTTTTACCGGAGAATCAAAGCCCTGATGGATGAATTCCTGGGAGGAAAACGAAAACCGGAACTGGGACTGATGTTTATTGATCTCGATAATTTTAAACATTATAATGATACTTACGGTCATGATGTCGGAGATCTGGTTTTAAAGGAAATGGCAGACATTTTCTCGGGTCTGTGTGAAAAACATGGATTTGTATGCCGCTACGGCGGGGATGAATACATTATCGTATTTTTTACTGCAGACGAAGAAAAACTTACAGAGACAGCAGAGCTGATCTATAAAAAGATCGATCAGGCAGACGGTTTTGAAGGAGCGATTTCTGAGAAACTGAAAAAACAGATTTCTATCAAAAAAGAGCAGCGTATTTCCTGTTCCATTGGAATCGTGTCGGCGAAAGACGTTCATGACGAGGAAGAAATCAACCAGATGATCAAGCGGGCGGATGATCTGCTCTATTCGATCAAGACAACAAAAAAGGGAACTTACCGTATATGAAAATCGTTTTGCCGGAAAAAGTAAAATTTATCATAGAAACATTAGAAGAACATGGCTATGAAGCGTATGCAGTCGGCGGCTGTGTGCGCGACACCATGTTACACCGCACACCGGGGGACTGGGATATCACGACACAGGCGAAACCGGAGCAGGTTAAAGAAATATTTGCCGAAAAAAAGATCCATACCATTGATACCGGGATACAGCATGGAACAGTCACCGTGATGGTGGAACATGAAGGATTTGAAGTGACAACTTACCGGATCGACGGTGAATATGAGGATGCAAGACACCCGAAAAACGTGCAGTTCACGGCGAGTCTGCTGGAGGATTTAAAACGGCGTGATTTTACAATCAATGCCATGGCATATAATGACAAAAACGGTCTGGTCGATGCATTTGACGGTGTGGGTGATTTAGAGCGCGGCGTGATACGATGCGTGGGATGTGCCACAGAGCGTTTTTCGGAAGATGCGCTTAGGATGCTTCGTGCCGTGCGTTTTGCTGCACAGCTTGGATTTGCGATTGAGGAAGAGACAAAAAAGGCGATGGTAAAACTTGCACCGAATATTGCAAAAGTCAGTGCGGAACGGATACAGACCGAACTGGTAAAATTAATTACCTCTGCACATCCGGGCGAGATCAAAACAGCATGGGAGACAGGTCTTACAGCAGTATTTCTGCCGGAGTTTGACCGTATGATGGAGACACCCCAGAATACAAAACATCACTGTTATTCGGTCGGGGAACATACCGTGGCAGCGTTAAATCATATCGTCGGGGATAAGGTGCTGCGTCTTACCATGTTGCTGCATGATGTGGCAAAACCTGCGTGCAGGACCACGGATGAGTCCGGCAGCGATCATTTTTACGGACATCCGAAGGAAGGCAGTGAGATCGCACGAAAGATCCTGCGCCGGTTAAAGTTTGACAATGATACGACGGATAAGGTGTGCCGTCTGGTGTGCTGGCATGATGATAATCCGCCTCTTTCAGAGAAAAATATTAGAAGAGCAGTAAGCAGGATCGGAGTGGAACAGTATCCGGCATTGTTTGCGGTAAAACGTGCAGATATCCTGGCACAGAGCGAATACCAGAGGGGAGAAAAGTTAGCATACGTGGATGGATATGAGGCATTATACCGGGATATTTTAGAAAAAAATCAGTGCCTTACGATACGGGACCTGGCAGTCAATGGAAGTGACCTGATTGCTGCCGGGATGAAACCGGGAAAAGAGATCGGGGAAACATTAAAAGGTCTTTTGGAACTGGTGCTTGATGAACCGGAGCTGAATACAAAAGAAAGACTATTGGAGAGAATCTGTAGTCATGAATGAACAAACCCTCTCATATGATGAAGAGACACGGTGGTAAGACCGTAATCAATTATATGGGGGGCGTTTTTTTGTATAATCGACCGGAACAGGTATTAGAACAATACGAACTGGAAGTAAAGTCCATCTCAAGAGGACGGGACAGCTATCAGTGTGATACCGAACAGGGACCAAAAATATTGCGTGAATACAGAGGTTCGAAAGAACGGGCAGAGTTTTTAGCAGATATGCTGGATCATCTTGATAGACAGGGAAGAACTGTGGAAACGATAATGCGCACAAAAGAGGGCGAGCCGTTTTCTGTGAATGAGGAGGAAACAAAATACATATTATATCAGGCGTATCCGGGTGCAGAATGTGATACGAAAAACAGGTCAGATATGTTTAGCGCAGTAAAAGAACTTGCGCTGCTGCATCAGTCTGCACAGAATTATGAGGGCAGTGTACCGGAGTTTTTACGATCGGGACAGAACAGTCTGTTAATGCTTTATGAAAAAAGAAACCGTGAGTTAAACAAAGTAAAGAATTATATCCGTGCAAAAAAGAAAAAAAATGATTTTGAGATGATGTTTGCGGTCTGGTATCCGGAATATGTGAAAAAAGCGAAAGAGACAACGGATATTTTAAAGGATCTTGGACGGCAGGAGAAACTGATCGGATTCTGTCATGGTGACTATAACCAGCACAATGTTATTTTCTCACAGGATGGAATTGCAGTCGTTCATTTTGAAAATTTCCTGTATCAGGAGAGAGTCGGGGATCTTGCAAACTTTATCCGGAAAATGATGGAAAAGAATAACTGGAATGCAGGACTTGGCATGGATCTGATACGTAATTATGACCGGGTAAAAAAGCTGTCGCCGGAAGAACTGAAATATCTGTATGTTTATCTTGCATATCCGGAAAAATTCTGGAAGATCGCAAACCGTTATTATAATTCACATAAAGCATGGCTGTCAGGGAGAAATATAGAAAAATTAGAGAAAGTTATTGCGCAGGAAGATGCAAGGGAACAGTTTTTACAGATGCTCTTCCACTTTACCGTGTAGATAGTTTGCGGTATAATTATTTGCACAATATTTTAGAAAGCAGGAGAGCACATGAAGATAAAATACAGGATTATTTTGCTGCTTGCAGCAATGATCATGCTGTTTAGTGCATGCGGAAAGAAGAATACGGTTGTGACCGGGCGTTATTATTACCCGGATCAGGAGAAAGATGCCAAAACGGAGGATGTTTCGGATGATGCAAATGAGTCGGTGGAGGCAACCGGGGAAGATGTGGTCGGAACAGACCAGTTCCTGATCAGATCGAATGATATGCAGGCAGAATGTCTGACATTAGAGCAGATCGCATCCGGTAAAGAATATGTGTATTATTACACAATCGCAACCAGATTTCTCGATAAATATGGAAACCGCACAGCGGTGTCTTATTTTGAACCCGGCAGAGTGATCACGGTGGGAGAAAAAGATGATCAGGGAAAGATCACGCAGGTGCAGATTTCCGATGCTGTCTGGGAATATCCGGATGTATCACGTTATTCGGTGGATATGGATCGGAGGATTTTTAAGATCGGAGATGAACGGTATTCCTATGATGCAGATCTTTATATCTGTGAAGATGATGTGAGAAAGCAGTTATCAGATCTGTCCGATTTAGATACACTGCGGGTGACCGGTATAGGAAAAAAAATGATCTCCATTGTTGTCACAACCGGACATGGGGAACTTGCGCTGACGAATACAGAACTTTTTGAGGGAAGTTTTATCCAGATCGGAAGCAAAATATTTGCGGAAGTGACCAAAGATATGACGATGGAACTGCCGGCAGGAACTTATACTGTGACTGTGGCAAATAACGGATATGGCGGAAGTACAGATCTTACGATCGAGAGCGGACAGAAAGAGACACTTGATCTTAACACTTTAAAGGGTGAGGGACCAAAGTTTGGAAATATTTTATTTGCTGTGGATGTGGAGGATGCGATCATTCAGATTGATGGAAAAGTGATCGACACCGAGGAGGCAGTTCCGATCCAGTATGGAGTGCACAGTCTTGCTGTTACAGCTCCCGGATATGATACTTACAATAAGAAGCTGTTTGTTAATTCAAAAGAGGCAACGATCGTGATCGGAATGTCCGGTGATGGAAGTGGAACAGAAAGCACCACGGAAGAGACAGAAACAGAAAAAACAGCGGATTCCGTGACGAACGAAACAGATACTACGACAGATGGAGCGGCAGGGAGCCTTGCGGGAAGTCTTGCAGGAAGCCATACAGCTGGGGAAAGCAGCGGAACAACTGCCGGAACTTCTGTGGGAAGCAGCACTGGAACCTCGACGGGGGATTCACTGGAAAACAGCAGCGGAATTTTGACGGATGGGACTTCGGGAACCGGCACCGGGGATGGCACATCAACGGGCAGCAGTACGGATTATCTCTCTACTCTGTCAGAACTTTTGTCAACGTTATCCGGAAACAGTAATTAAAAAGGACAGAATTGTACAAATTTAGCATGGAATAGTACTTGAAAAACAAGTTTGTTATCGCTAATATAAAGACAGAATCATAAGTATGGGAGGAAAGAAAAATGGGATACAAAGAAAATTATGAGAGCTGGCTGAATAATCCTTACTTTGATGAGGATACCAGAAATGAACTGAAAAATATTGCGGGAAACGAAAAAGAGATCGAAGACCGTTTTTATATGGATCTGGAATTCGGTACGGCAGGACTCCGTGGTGTGATCGGAGCCGGAACCAACCGTATGAATATTTACACCGTACGCAAGGCTACACAGGGACTTGCAAATTATATCAGCAAGGTAAACGGGCAGAAGCGCGGAGTTGCGATCGCCTATGATTCCCGCCACATGTCACCGGAATTTGCAGATGAAGCAGCACTCTGCCTGGCAGCAAACGGAATCAAAGCATATGTATTTGAATCTTTAAGACCAACCCCGGAACTTTCCTATGCAGTACGTAAATTAGGCTGTATTGCCGGAATCAATGTGACAGCAAGCCACAATCCACCGGAGTACAATGGATATAAAGTATACTGGGAGGATGGTGCACAGATCACACCTCCGCATGATACCGGAATCATGGATGAAGTAAAAAAAGTAACCGATTATGCAACAGTAAAGACCATGCCGCTTGATGAGGCAAAAGCAGCAGGACTTTATCAGGTGATCGGAGCAGATATCGACGATCCTTACATTGCTGAATTAAAGAAACTGGTTCTGCATCAGGACTGCATTGATAAAGTGGGCGGAGAGTTAAAGATCGTTTATACACCATTACATGGAACAGGAAATATTCCGGTACGCCGTGTATTAAAAGAGATTGGCTTCAAAAATGTATATGTTGTTCCGGAGCAGGAGCTGCCGGATGGTGATTTTCCGACGGTAAGTTATCCGAACCCGGAAGCAGCAGAAGCATTTGAACTTGGACTTGCCCTTGGCAAAAAAGTAGATGCAGACTTAATTCTTGCGACAGATCCGGATGCAGACCGTCTCGGTGTGTATGTAAAGGACAGCAAAACAGGAGAATATCACAGCTTAACCGGTAATATGTCAGGATGCCTGATCGGTGATTATGTGATCGGACAGCGCAAAGAGCGTGACGGAAGCCTTCCGGCTGACGGTGCATTTATCCGTTCTATCGTTTCTACGAATATGGCAGATGCGATCGCTGACTATTATGGAATCGAGCTGGTAGAAGTGCTGACCGGATTTAAATTTATCGGTCAGAAGATCTTGGAATTTGAGAAAACAGGAAAAGGAACCTATCTGTTTGGTATGGAAGAAAGCTATGGCTGTCTGACAGGAACCTATGCGAGAGATAAAGATGCGATCGTAGCATCCATGACACTCTGTGAAGCAGCCGCTTACTATAAGACAAAGAATATGACATTGTGGGATGCAATGCTTGCAATGTATGAGAGATACGGCTATTACAAAGATGATGTGACATCCATCACCTTAAAAGGTATCGAGGGCCTTGCAAAGATTCAGGAGATCATGAATACACTGCGTGATCAGGCACCACAGGAGATCGGTGATTATAAAGTGACTGCAATCCGCGACTATAAGAAAGACACTGTTACAGATCTTGCAACCGGTAAGGTTACACCGACAGGACTTCCATCTTCTAACGTTCTTTACTACGAGATGACAGATGGTGCGTGGGTATGTGTAAGACCATCCGGTACAGAGCCGAAAGTAAAATTTTATCTGGGTGTAAAGGGAACTTCCCTTGCAGATGCTGACAAAAAATCATCCGATTTATCAAAAGCAGTACACGCGATGATCGATAAAATGCTTTAATCATAATCCTGAACGGAAAATGTATGTAAAAATGCCCATATTTAGGGGATTTTCCTTGACAACAGAAGTAAAAACAAGTATAAATAATGAAGTAGGTATTACAGTGTACGGATATCCGTCAGGGATTGGTGCATCAGAAGACCGCAAAATTAAATTTACTGTGAAAATCCAGAGGAGGAATTTTTAACATGAACAAAGCAGAATTAGTTGCAGCAATGGCTGAGAAAACTGAATTAAGCAAAAAAGACGCAGAAGCAGCATTAAAAGCTTTCACAGACGTTGTAGCTGAAGAATTAAAAAAAGGTGAGAAGATCCAGTTAGTTGGATTCGGAACATTTGAAGTATCTGAGAGAGCAGAGAGAACAGGAAGAAACCCACAGAGCGGTAAAGAGATGGTTATTCCGGCTTCTAAAGCTCCAAAATTCAAAGCTGGTAAGGCTTTAAAAGATATGGTTAACGCATAATCATAACAGAAAAGATTCTAAGCGGGTTCCGGTTGCGGAATCCGCTTTTTAATGTAATAGGAAATTCCCTATTACACAAAAAGCCCTCCGGGCGGGATGCGCATCTCGCGGAGAAGAAGTTAGCTGTAAACAGCACCACTCGAGCGCGAAAGAGTCGCAAGCGGCTCTTTGTTCATTGCATTTTATGAATAAGAGGAGGATTATATAATGAGACTTGATAAATTTTTAAAGGTATCCCGTCTGATCAAACGCCGTACGGTGGCAAATGAAGCGTGCGATGCAGGAAGGGTATCGGTAAATGGAAAACCGGCAAAGGCATCGGTTAATGTCAAAGTCGGAGATATTATTGAGATCGCATTTGGAACGAAAACCGTAAAAGTGCGTGTGCTTGATCTGTTGGATACAACAAAAAAAGAACAGGCAAAAGATTTATTTGAATATATAGCATAAAAACAAAGACCTTCTAATATATTTAGAAACGGTGATAGATATTTCCGCTAATAAGTATCAGGAGGTCTTAGGATGGATGATAGAAATACAAATGTGACAAAGTCACATAAAGTACTGCTTGCAAACCGCAAAAGCGGGGCTTTTTCCGGAGTTGTGGACGTGTTGTCATTTGATGTGGCAGAAATTCTGTTAGAGACAGAACTGGGTATGCTTTTGATAAAAGGGCACGATCTCCATGTGAATCGTCTGACTTTGGAAAAAGGCGAAATTGATATTGAAGGAAGAATCGATTCCCTGACTTATTCCGATATCAAAAGTGCAGGAAAACAGGCAGAATCTATTTTAGGGAGATTGTTTAAATGATGGCTGTCAGCGCGGCGATCAGTGAACAGGCAGCCTCACTTGGAGTATCCATACTGATTGGCGGAGCATTGTTTCTTTTGTATGATATCCTGCGTATTTTTCGCAGAATCGTGCCCCATGGGAATTTCTGGATCGGCATGGAGGATTTTGTATACTGGATCTGCTGTACGGCAGTGGTTTTTGTGATGTTGTATCGGGAAAATGACGGCATGGTGAGAGGATTTTCCATAGGTGGAATCGTGCTTGGCATGCTGCTCTACTATCTTCTGCTCAGCCGTTTTGTCATACGGATCAATGTGATGGTCTTTGGGGCGGTTTTTGGTCTGCTCGGCAAAATGTTTGGTACTATTTTACTACCAGTCAGAAAACATGGGAAAAAAATTATACATTTTTTCAGAAAACGATTGAAAAAAGTGTGCAGAGCAGTTAAAATTGGGTTATGTAAACTATAGTCTGACGGTATGTTTGCGAAAAACAGTCAGGACAGCGGTATATCAGATGGAAGGAAACAGATATGGCAGGTAGGGGACGTCGAAAAAAGAATAATAACAGAGCAGGCAAGCTTTGTATTGGATTGATCGTCATTGCATTTGTTGCGGTAATGTCTGTTCAGATCATCCGGGTTTACCAGAAGGATCAGGAGTACATACAGCAGGAAGCATCACTCCAGAAGCAGTTAGAGGATGAAACTGCAAGGGGAGAACAACTGAGCAATTATGAGACATATACAAAGTCCCAACAGTATGTGGAAGATACTGCAAAGAGTAAATTAGGACTTGCCTATGATAATGAGATCATCTTCAAGGAAGCGAAAAAATAGATTACAGATAATGATTAAAAAACAGTTCCATGATGTGCGGATAACGCATCTGGAACTGTTTTTTTGTTTACTTATTTTGCGATAGCGTCGATTTTTTCAAGTTCTTCTTTGGAGAAAGAAGTATGTCCGATGATACCGATATTGTCTAAGATCTGTTCCGGTTTTGAGGCACCGATCAGAACACTTGTCACATGATCGTCCTTTAAGATCCAGCTTAATGCCATCTCTGCAAGTGTCTGACCACGTTCTCCTGCCAGTTCATTTAATGCTTTGATCTGAGCCAGGCGTTCCGGCGTTAAGGAAGATTCATGTAAAAAGCGGCCGTCCTTTGCAATACGGCTGTCTGCCGGGATACCGTTTAAGTAGCGGTTGGTCAGCATACCCTGGGCTAAAGGTGAGAAGGCGATGATACCTTTATGAAGATCATGCGCAGTTTCCTTTAGGCCGTTATTTTCGATGGTACGGTCAAAGATCGAATAGCGGTTCTGGTTAATGATGAACGGGCATTTTAAGTCATTTAAGATAGCTGCCGCTTTCTTTAAGGTTGGTCCATCATAGTTAGAAAGTCCGGCATAAAGTGCCTTACCGCTTTTTACGATGGAATCAAGAGCCCCCATTGTCTCTTCAAGCGGTGTTTCCGGGTCCATGCGGTGATGGTAGAAAATATCGACATATTCAAGTCCAAGTCTCTTTAAGCTCTGGTCTAAACTTGCGATCAGATATTTACGGCTTCCCCAGTTGCCATAAGGTCCCTCCCACATATCATAACCGGCTTTTGTACTGATCAAAAGCTCATCACGGTAAGGCATAAGATCATCTTTTAAGATCTGACCGAAATTGCGCTCTGCACTTCCGTAGGCAGGACCGTAATTGTTGGCGAGATCAAAGTGGGTAATGCCGTGATCAAAGGCGGTGCGGCACATTGCCTTCATGTTGTCATAACATCCGGTATCACCGAAATTGTGCCATAATCCCAAAGATACGACCGGAAGTTTTAATCCGCTTGCTCCACAGCGGTTATACTGCATGGTTTCATAACGTTTACTGTCTGCTGTATACATTTTATTCCTCCCATGAAACGTTTTATATAAGATGTAATAATGAATTATACCATATAACGTGAATAAGGTGTGATGGCATTTTGAAATTCCTAAAAATAATCAACTGTTTTGAACTCCCTCGAAAGGATATCAAAAAAGGAATTTTGGCGAAAACTTTTTTGAAACCGGGCTTTTCTTTGACAAAGATTTTTGTTCCTGACTCCTATAATGGGATGCACCCGAAAAAATCAGCCGGATGAGATCCGGTGGATGGCGGGGAAAATAAGAAAGTGTAAGGAGACAGTAAATGAAAAAGACCAGAATCAGACAAATGATATTCAGTATACTTGGGAGCCTGGTATGCAGTGTCAGTGTGATGGGATGTTATCCGCTTGTGCCCGCATATTTTACGGCACTTTATTTAGAGCAGGTAAACGGAGTCATGCTGCTTGCGTTTATGTACATAGGAATGACCATATTTATGCCGCTTACCGCTGCGGTAAAATATGGAGTAACACTGATCGTTATGATTGGTGCTGTAAAGCTGATCGAATGGGCAAATGAAGGATGTCCTGCATTTTTAGCAGGTGTGATGGCGGGGCTTACTACACTGATCTTATCGTTTTGCGGGAGTCTTCTGGAATGGAAAAACCAGCCGGCTGGTGCGGCGGTATTTTTAGAGTCTATATTTATATTTGGTGCAGTGATCCTTTTAAACCGCAGCATTCATTTCCTGATGGAGTGGACACCTGTGCAGCAGAAAACGGAGGATCTGCCGGAGACAGGAAATGGCGAGCGTTTAAAAAATTATGCGGAATCTTTCCAGGGACTATCTCAGATTTTCTTAAATATGAGCACAGGAAAAGAAAAATATGCAGCGGACGAGCTTGGCAGGGTACAAAATGAGCTGACCGGAAAAGTCTGTGCTTCCTGCGATTCCTGCACACTTTGCTGGGAGAGGGACTGCACACCGCTTTATGGGATTTTGTCCTCGATGATCACCTCAATCTGGCAGAAGGGGGAGCCGGGAGCAGAAAATGAGGCAGAACTGAAAAAGTATTGTGCAAAAAGCCGGGATATGGTGGAGGAGGCAGTACGTGTATTTGAACGTGTCAGTTTAAATCATGCATGGTACAACCGGCTTTTGGAAAACAGGCAGGTGATCGCGGAACAGCTTGATGCCATGGCATATATCATGCAGGACTGTGCAAGAGAAGAACGCGTGCTTGATGCGCAGGAGAGGAGGGCAATCTCCGAGATACGCTACCGTGCGAAAGAGAAGGGAATCTCGATTGAGGAGATTCATCTGATCGAGACATTGGATGGCAGGTTAAAACTGAGTGCGACTTTAAAAAGCAGAAGGGGAGGGTGCATTGCTTTAAAATCATTTGTGACCGCGGCAGAACATGCTTTAGGAAAGCAGATGCGTGCAGCGGCAGATACGAAAACTTTTATTTCGAGGGAACCGGTCAGTTATGTTTTTTATGAGGATACGGTGTACCGCAATGTGCAGGGAATTGCGAGAGTCAAAAAAGACGGGGCAAAAATATCGGGAGATAATTTTTCTTTTCTGGAGTTAGAGCGGGGGGAATTCCTTCTTGGACTTTCTGACGGCATGGGTTCCGGAAGCATGGCATGTAAAGAGAGTGAGATGGTATTAGACCTTGTTGAGCGTTTTTTAGAGGCAGGTTTTTCTGTGGAGACAGCGATCCGCATGATGAATTCTGCGATGGTCATGAAAGGAGCAGATGATCTGTATTCCACAGTTGATCTCTGCAAGATCAATCTGTATACAGGAGTGGCAAGGTTATATAAGATCGGTGCGGCGGCAACTTTTATAAAGAGAGGAACGGAGGTGGAATGTATTGCTTCACAGAGCCTGCCGGTGGGAGCACAGGTACAGATGGATATTTCCATGCAGGAAACAAAACTCATGGGTGGTGATTTTGTTGTCATGGTAACGGATGGTGTGTTAGAATATCTGCATGTAAAGAAACCGGAGGATACCATGCAGGAGATCATAGAGAGCATACAGACGAATAATCCGGGGATACTGGCAAAGAAGATCATGGAGCGTGTGATGCTTTTTACGGGAGGAAAGGCTAAGGATGATATGACCGTGTTAGCGGCATGTATATGGGAAAAATAAATGACAGAAGATGTATTAAACTGGATCAAAAAAGAAAAACTGATGACAGAAGGGGATACCGTGATCGTAGGGCTGTCCGGTGGGGCGGATTCTGTGGCACTTTTGCTGGTGCTTTTGGAATTGCGCGAAAGAATCGGATACACGCTTTTGGCAATACATGTAGAGCACGGTATCCGGGGAGGAGAGAGCAGGAAGGATGCAGCGTTTGCAGAAGAACTCTGCAGACAAAAAGGGGTTCCATGCAGGATATGTCCGGTCAGTGTGCCGGAATATGCGGCTGCGGAGGGACTTGGCATTGAGGAAGCTGCGAGGATACTCCGTTATGACTGTTATCAAAAGGAGGCAGAGAAACTTAAGAAAAACGGAGCGGGACATGTCTGCATTGCCCTTGCACATCATGCAAATGACAATGCAGAGACGGTTTTGTTTCAGATGGCGAGAGGGAGCGGAATCCATGGAATGTGCGGAATGCACCCGAAGCGTGTACTTGCAGGAGATATTTCCATTGTGCGTCCGCTTCTTTGTGTTTCAAGAAAGCAGATTGAGGAGTACCTTGATAAAGCTGGTCAGGAGTACCGGACAGATGGCACTAATCTGGATATAAATTACAGCAGAAACCGTATCCGTCACTGTGTTCTGCCGGAACTGTTAAAGGTCAATGAACAGTCGGTTTCCCATATCAATCAGAGTGCACTGCTTTTACAGCAGGCAGTTGATTATATGGAACAGGAGACTAAAAAGGCAATGCAGACATGCTGCGCTTTTACAGATGGCGCATATACTATTTTAAAAAATGAGTGGCAGCAGTATCCTGATATCATCCGGCAGGAGATCGTTCATGCGGTATTAGGAAAAGCATCTGGCAGCAGGAAAGATATCGGTATGGTACATGTGCAGGATGTCTGTGCCCTGATGGAAAAACAGACCGGACGTGAGATCATGCTTCCGTATCAGGTGACGGCATGCAGGGTCTATGAAGGGGTAAGACTGCGCCGTGGGGAAATCCAAAAGGATGCCGGGGGAGCATGGAAGAAGCTGGAACCTGAAGATAAAAACGAAAATGTCCGGCCGGTTTATAAGCTCACAGAGACAGATTTTGCAAAATTAGAAGCGGGAGAAACGGTAACGATCACATTGCCGGATGCCAGTGTGAGCCTCAGACTGCTTTTATTTTCGGGAAAAATTGACGAAATTCCTAAAAATCAGTATACGAAATGGCTGAATTATGATAGGATAGAATGTGGCTTGCAGTTTCGGAGCCGGGCATCCGGAGATTATCTGACGGTGGATGATGCAGGACACAAAAAGAAATTAAAGAGCTATTTTATTGATGAAAAAATACCGCAGATAAAAAGAGATCACATATGGCTTTTAGCGCAGCAGTCGCATGTGTTATGGGTCATTGGCGGGCGGATCAGTGCCGTCTGCAAAATAAAAGAAGATACAAAAAGGATCCTGGAAGTAAGGATCGACGGAGGAAATTATCGTGAAGATTAAAAACATTAATGTTCATTTTACGGAAGAAGAGATTGACAAGAAGATCAGGGAATTAGGTGCAAGGATCAGTGAGGATTACGCAGGGGAATCTGTATGTCTGATCTGTATTTTAAAGGGAGCATCTTTCTTTACCTGTGAGCTGGCAAAAAGAATCACCGTACCGGTGGAAGTGGAATTTATGTCAGTTTCCAGTTATGGTTCCGGCACAGAATCCAGTGGTATCGTAAAGATCGTACAGGATTTATCAACCAGTATTGAAGGAAAAAATGTTATTGTTGTTGAGGATATCATCGATACAGGAAGAACTTTAAGTTATCTTTTAGAGAATTTGAAAACAAGAAGTCCAAAGAGCGTTCGTCTGTGTACACTGCTTGACAAACCGGACCGCAGGGTTGTGGATGTAAAGGTTGACTATGTCGGATTTGAGATACCGGACGAGTTTGTAGTAGGTTATGGCCTTGATTATGATCAGCAGTACCGTAATCTGCCTTATATTGGATTTGTGGAGATAGAGGAATAAAGGAGAAAAAGGATTGAATAATAAGAGAAGCGGTTTTAGAGGATTTGGAGTATATCTGATATTAGTGCTTGCTGTCATTGCAATCTGGTACTGGCTCGACGGTAACAATGTGACCAATACTTATACGAGGCAGCAGTTTGAGACGGCGTTAGCAGAAGGTAAGGTGACACAGGTTAATGTGGTACCGAACCGTGAGGTGCCTACGGGAAGTGTGAACATTACATTCAGCGATTCGAGTACGCAGGTGATGCTTGTCTCTGACGTAGCAGAGATTGAGCAGTATATGCGGGAAACCGGATTTAAGACCTATACGGTACAGAATCCGCCGGAGGAGAGCTGGCTTTTGACACTGCTTCCATATCTGATCATTTTTGCTGCGATGTTCATTTTCTTTATGATCATGACAAATCAGGCGGCAGCAAATTCAGGCGGCGGAAGCAAGATGATGAATTTTGGAAAGAGCCGTGCGAGAAGGATGAGTGATGATCCGGCGAAACGTGTGAAGTTCTCGGATGTGGCAGGACTGCAGGAAGAAAAAGAAGAGTTAGAAGAAATCGTTGATTTCTTACGCGCACCGAAGAAATATACACAGCTTGGTGCGAGAATCCCCAAAGGTGTACTTTTGGTGGGACCTCCTGGTACCGGTAAGACATTGCTTGCAAAAGCGATCGCAGGAGAGGCGGGAGTACCATTTTTCTCTATTTCAGGTTCTGATTTTGTAGAGATGTTTGTCGGTGTCGGTGCATCGAGAGTCCGTGACCTTTTTGAGGAAGCAAAGAAAAATGCACCGTGTATCATTTTTATCGATGAGATCGATGCAGTTGCAAGACGAAGAGGAACAGGTATGGGCGGCGGTCACGACGAGCGCGAGCAGACCTTAAACCAGATGCTTGTCGAGATGGACGGATTTGGCGTGAATGAAGGCATTATTGTCATGGCTGCGACCAACCGTGTGGATATCTTAGATCCGGCGATCATGCGTCCGGGACGTTTTGACCGTAAAGTTGTTGTGGGTCGCCCGGATGTGCGCGGAAGAGAGGAGATCCTTTCCGTTCATGCAAAAAACAAGCCTCTTGGCGATGACGTTGACTTAAAACAGATCGCACAGACAACAGCAGGATTTACCGGTGCAGATCTTGAAAATCTTCTGAATGAAGCTGCGATCGTTGCGGCAAAAGATAACCGCGCCTATATCAGACAGGATGATATCAAGAAGTCCTTTGTAAAAGTCGGAATCGGTGCGGAGAAGAAGAGCCGCGTGATCTCTGACAAGGAAAAACGTATCACGGCATTCCACGAATCCGGTCATGCAATCTTATTCCATTTATTACCGGATGTAGGACCTGTTTATTCTGTTTCGATCATTCCGACCGGAAGCGGCGCTGCAGGATATACCATGCCTTTGCCGGAAAAGGATGAGATGTTTAACACGAAGGGCAAGATGTTACAGGATATCGTTGTATCACTTGGCGGACGTGTGGCGGAAGAACTTGTATTTGATGACATCACGACCGGGGCATCACAGGATATCAAGCAGGCGACCCAGATGGCAAAAGCCATGGTTACTAAATATGGTATGTCTGATAATATCGGTCTGATCTGCTATGACAATGATGATGATGAAGTATTCATCGGACGTGATCTTGCACATGCCAGAGGATACAGCGAGGGTGTAGCAAGTGCGATCGATCAGGAGATCAAGCGTATCATTGATGAATGTTATGTGAAAGCAAAGCAGATGATCACAGATAACCGTGATGTATTAGATGCCTGTGCAAACCTTCTGTTAGAAAAAGAAAAGATCAGCCAGCAGGAGTTTGAAGCATTATTTGAGAAGTAATTGTGCAGATTTTTCTGTTACGCTCAAAATATGGTACCAAGGTACTGTACAATATGTATAAAAACAACTATAAAAAATTGTGAACTTTGTGCACACTTATTTGCGGGGGCATGCTATTATAATAACCGTAAAAACCCCCCAATACATTATATATAGTTTTTGCTATACCCCATAGTAAAAATACCTTCTCCTAAAAATGGAACCTGACCCCAGGTTTCATTTTTTTTGTCTATAACCGGATTATCTCCGGATCAGATCAACATTACATAATTGAAAAAAATTTCCAATTATATCTTGACACATTAGCAAACTAAAGTTATAATCCTAGTAATCTTATAGGATATATATGAAATGTAAAAATTATCCAAAAAGACAAAATAACAGACAAAGATTTTACATATGCATGATGCAGGTTTTACGGAGTGGAGAGACAATGAAAAAAAGGATGGCAGCAATCCTTGCAGCGGCGATGCTTGCAATGGGAACACTTGCCGGATGCGGCAGTGTGGCAGATGCGGATACAGTAGAGATCGTCAATGTTTCCTACGATCCGACCAGAGAATTATACAAGGCCTACAATACCATGTTTGAACAACACTGGGAAGAACAGGCAGGGCAGAAAGTAAGGATCATCCAGTCTCATGGCGGTTCCGGAAAACAGGCACTTGAGGTTGCAAACGGACTGGACGCAGATGTGGTAACACTTGCATTAGAAGGTGATATCCAGACAATCTCCGATTCCGGGCTGATCGATCCCGGATTCGTATCAGAGTTTCCGGATGACAGTGCTCCATATACTTCAACGATCGTATTTCTTGTGCGGAAAGGCAATCCAAAACAGATCAAAGACTGGGATGATCTGCTCAGATCAGATGTCAGCGTTATTACTCCGAATCCAAAGACGTCCGGTGGAGCGAGATGGAATTATCTTGCAGCATGGTACTATTTTGAGAGAAAGGGCGAGAGCGAGGAAGAGATTACGGAGCATATGAAGACGTTATATCAGAATGTGCTGGTTTTGGATTCTGGTGCACGCGGTTCCACAACGACATTCATTGAAAATGGTCAGGGTGATGTTTTAATTGCATGGGAGAATGAAGCATTTTTATCCATGCGGGAAGAGCCGGGGGAATATGAGATCGTTGTTCCATCGGCATCGGTACTCTGTCAGCCGACCGTGGCAGTTGTGGATGAAGTGGTTGACCGGAGAGGCAGCAGGGCTGTGGCAGAGGAATACTTAAATTATCTGTATTCGGATGAGGCACAGAAACTTGTGGGAGAAAATTATTACCGTCCGGCAGATCCAGATATTGAAAAGGAATTTTATACAGAGGAAGGAACACGTGAGATCGCAGAAATTCCTTCCGATGGAAAATGGATGGTGACGGATGTTGATCTGGCAGATATCAGTCATTTTGGGGGATGGAATACAGTGATAGAGAAACATTTCTCAGATGGCGGGATCTTCGATACAATCTATGAACGTAACAGATAATGATGAAGGGGGCAGGATTCATATGAAAAAAAGTAAAAATAAACGAGTGATCCCCGGATTCGGGCTGTCATTTGGAATCACCATAACAATGCTTGGACTGATCGTTATTATTCCGTTATGTTCGCTGGTTATATTTTCTGCGAAACTTTCACCGTCAGAATTTATTCAGACGATCACAAGACCGCGTGTTTTATCCAGTTATGCAGTCAGTTTTTTTACCGCATTTGTGGCGGCAGCGATCGATGCAGTTATGGGTATGATCATTGCATGGGTGCTTGTAAGGTATGATTTTCCGGGAAAAGCGATCATGGACGGCATCATAGAACTTCCATTTGCGCTTCCGACTGCAGTGGCGGGCATCGCACTGACACATCTGACTACGACGGAAGGCTGGGTAGGAGCATTTTTTCAGAAGTTTGGAATTAAGATCGCATATACAAGACTTGGAATCATCGTAGCACTGGTGTTTATCGGAATCCCGTTTGTTGTGCGGGCGGTGCAGCCGGTTTTGGAAAAAATAGATATCCAGTACGAGGAGGCGGCAAATATCCTTGGGGCAAACAGCAGACAGACAATGTTCCGCGTAATCTTACCGGAAATTTTACCGTCTCTGATTGCCGGATTTACAATGTCCTTTGCAAGAGGGCTTGGCGAATACGGAAGTGTGGTATTTATCGCAGGAAATACACCTTATGAGACAGAGATCGCACCGCTTATGATCATGTCAAAACTTCAGGAATTTGATTATGCAAGTGCAACATCGATCGCACTTGTCATGTTAGCGGCGGCATTTGTGATTCTTTTTATCAATGCATGGCTGCAGAGCAGGGCGTCGAAGATTGTCAGCGGTATCGCATAATATTGCAGGTGCATGGATATTGGCACAACATCTGTCAGATTTTATCAAAATCAGATAAAAGGAAGGAGAAAAGCTATGGAGATAAGAAAAAATTCAGGACCGTTCAAATGGATACTGATCGGCATCAGTGCTTTATTTCTTATAGTGATGCTGATACTGCCGCTCACATATGTCCTTGTAATTGCATTCGGGGAAGGCATCAAAGTATTCGTGGCGGCCGTCACCGATTATTATGCATTAAAAGCCATCGGACTTACATTAGAGGTAACGCTGATCGCAGTCGTTGTCAATACCATATTTGGAATAGCGGCATCCTGGTGTATCACGCGGTTTCAGTTTCATGGTAAAAAGATCTTATCCACGCTGATTGATCTTCCGCTTACGATTTCACCGGTTATTGCCGGATTGATCTATATCCTGACGTTTGGGCGGCAAAGTGTCCTTTACGAATATCTGCGGTCAGCGGGGATCAAGATGATATTTGCAGTACCGGGAATCGTGGTAGCAACCGTGTTTGTGACATTCCCATTTATCTCAAGGGAGATCATACCGGTGCTTTCCACACTTGGTACGGATGAGGAAGAGGCGGCAGCGCTGATGGGGGCAAATGGTTTTACGATTTTCCGGAAGATCACTTTTCCACATATCAAATGGGCACTGCTTTATGGAATCGTCCTTTGTACAGCAAGAGCAATGGGAGAGTTTGGTGCGGTGTCTGTTTTATCAGGACATCTTCAGGGAAAAACAAATACGATGCCGCTTTACATTGAACTTTTATATCAGGGTTATGATTTTACGGGTGCGTTTGCAGTATCGGCGATTCTGGTGTGTATGGCAGTCGTGATCTTAGTGCTTCGCAGTGTGTTAGAGCATAAGGGAAAAGAAGCGTAAAAATGTTACCGGAAGTACTTGACAGAGAATAGAAGGAACAAAAAAACAGATAATGCAGCATGGAAATGGAGCAGGTTATGGCGGAACAAAATTATGTAGAACTTAGGCAGGTGAATAAAAAATATAAAGATTTTCAGGCATCCGATGATATTAATTTTGGAATCGGAAAAGGAAAACTGATCGGTCTGCTTGGACCAAGCGGCAGTGGAAAAACAACGATCCTTCGAATGCTGGCAGGATTAGAACATGCGGATTCCGGTGAGATCATCATTGATGGAAGAGTTGTCAATGATGTGCCTGCGAGTGAGCGTGGAATCGGGTTTGTATTCCAAAATTATGCATTGTTCCGCTATATGACCGTATATGATAATATAGCATTTGGACTGGATGTAAAAAAATGGAAAAAATCGGATATCAAACGACGTGTTGATGAGTTAGTCGAGTTAGTCGGGTTAAAGGGATTTGAGAAGCGTTATCCGAACCAGTTATCCGGTGGACAGAGACAGAGAGTTGCATTTGCGAGAGCCTTAGCACCGAATCCGGAACTTCTTCTTTTAGATGAACCGTTTGCAGCCATTGATGCAAAAGTGCGTCAGGAGCTTAGAAGCTGGCTTCGGGAGATGATCACGAGAGTCGGTATTACCAGTATCTTTGTCACGCATGATCAGGATGAAGCGATTGAGGTTGCCGATGAGATCATCATTACCAACCACGGACACATCGAGCAGGCGGGAACTCCGATTGAGATATACAGCCAGCCGAAGACGCCATTTGTCACAGAATTCATGGGTAGTCCGACAAGGATCAGCAACATCACGAGTTTTCATGGATATGAGCAACTGGGTGAAGGTTTTCATGCTGTGGTAAGACCGGAGCATGTGAGTGTCACAAAGGAAACAGAGCAGAGCCGTTTTTCTTCTTCTGTGGAGGAAGGTGTTGTGGAGCGTGTGATGTTCCGTGGCAGAGAGGTAGAACTTCATGTGAGGGTACATGATGTGCTGCTTGTGGCTAACCGGAGATTAGAGGAGACTCCGATCACGGAGGGCGAGCGTGTCAACGTATTTATCTATCAGGTGTTTGCGTTCTTAGCAGACGAGGCGGGAATGCAGAATGTACAGATTGTAGAAAATGCCAATATCGAAACAGAGAAGCTGTTCTATATTTAAGGAGTCAGGAGAATAGAGATTATATGAAAACAGAAATCATTACATCAGATGTGCTGATCATTGGGGGTGGAACCTCCGGTTGTTACGCGGCACTGACGATCGCAGGGCAAAGACCGGAACTTAACGTTGTGATCGCAGAAAAAGCCAATATTATAAGAAGCGGCTGTCTTGCAGCAGGAGTGAATGCGTTAAATGCATACATTACAGAGGGGAGAAAGCCACAGGATTATGTGGACTATGCTACAAAGGACGCCAATGGCATTGTAAGAAGTGATCTGCTGCTCTCCATGTCGCAGGGATTAAATCGTGTGACAGCAAGGTTAGAGGAATTAGGACTTGTTATTTTAAAAGATGAAAATGGAAAATATGTGACAAGAGGCAACCGGAATATCAAGATCAACGGAGAGAACATCAAACCAATCTTAGCGGAAGCAGTGAGGGCACAGAAAAATGTGACGGTTATCAATCATGTGAATATCACAGATTATATCACAGAGCAGGATCGCGTGACCGGAGCATATGGATTTGATGTCAATGAGAAAAAGGCATATATTTTTTCTGCAAAAGCTATTCTCTGTGCGACCGGTGGTGCGGCAGGACTTTACCGTCCGAACAATCCGGGATTTTCGAGACACAAAATGTGGTATCCGCCGTTTAACACCGGAGCGGGATATGCAATGGGAATTTTAGCCGGAGCGGAGATGACAACATTTGAGATGCGGTTTATCGCACTGCGCTGTAAAGATACGATCGCACCGACCGGAACGATCGCACAGGGAGTCGGGGCAAAACAGATCAACTCACTTGGGGATGTCTATGAAACAAAATACGGCATTACGACAGAGGAACGTGTCTACGGTACGGTTGCAGAGAATCAGGAAGGCAGAGGACCGTGTTACCTGCATACGGAAGGAATCAAAGATGAGCAGGGCAAAGATCTGTTAAAAGCATATTTAAATATGGCACCGAGCCAGACTTTAAAATGGATCGAGAGTGGAAAAGAGCCGAATGAGCAGGATGTCGAGATCGAGGGCACTGAGCCTTATATCGTGGGTGGCCATACCGCGAGCGGTTACTGGATCGACGATGCGAGAAGAACCACCTTGAAAGGACTTTATGCAGCCGGAGATGTTGCAGGAGGATGCCCGCAGAAATATGTGACAGGAGCGCTGGTGGAGGGCGAGATAGCGGCGGAAACGATCTTAAAGGATCTTGAACTGGCAGATGCAGATCTGCAGTCAGAGGAAGAATTAGAAAAGCTGGCAGAAAAAGCAGACCGGGAATATGAAGCCTATTTTGCGGAGAAAAAATCATTCTTCGGTACGGAGCAGGTCGAGGAGGCAATGCAGAAGGTTATGGATGCCTATGCAGGTGGAATCGGAACCAATTACCGCTACAATGAAAAACAGCTTAATATCGCAGAAGAAAAAATTGACCAGCTTTTAGCACTGACAAAAGATCTGACCGCAAAAGATACAGATGATCTGTTACATATTTACGAAGTAAAGGAACGTTTAGTCGTATGTAAAAGTGTGATCGCACACTTAAAGGCGAGAAAAGAGACACGCTGGCGCGGTTTCGGACAGAATATGGATCATCCGGGAACAAAAGAAGAATGGAACAGGAAGGCAGTTAATTCCGTTTATGAAAATGGAAAGATCAAAATTCTGCTCCGTGATCTGGCACAGACACCGGATTTTGGTCAGAAAGGAGGCACCCTGTGAGCATAGCGATCAATAAAAGTAAATGTGTAAAATGCAGACGCTGCATCGAAGTATGTCCGGGAAACCTGATCAAGGCAGATGAAAACGGCAAGGCATACATCAAAGAGCCAAGAGACTGCTGGGGCTGCACATCCTGCGTCAAAGAGTGCAGGGCAGAGGCAATCGATTTCTTTTTAGGAGCCGACATCGGCGGCAGAGGCAGTACCTTAACCACCAAAGAGGATGGAGACTACCGCCTCTGGACAGTCACTGCCCCCGACGGCAGTCAGACCGTTATACAGATCAATAAAAAAGATGCCAATAAATATTAAAACACAGCAAAATAGAGGAGGATATTTTATGAGTGGATTATCACATTTGGACGAACTGGAGGCAGAGGCGATCTACATCATCCGTGAAGTAGCCGCTGAGTGCGAAAAGCCGGTAATGCTTTACTCCATTGGAAAGGACAGCTCCGTTATGCTGCACCTTGCCATGAAAGCATTTTATCCGGAGAAGCCGCCTTTCCCATTTTTACATATCGATACGACCTGGAAATTCCGTGAAATGATCGAGTTTCGTGACCGCATTGCAAAAGAGAACGGCATTGAAATGCTGGTTTATACCAATCAGGAAGGTGTGGATGCCGGTATCAACCCATTTGACCACGGTTCCGCTTACACGGATATCATGAAGACACAGGCGTTAAAACAGGCACTCAAAAAATATGAGTTTACGGCAGCATTTGGCGGTGGCCGTCGTGATGAGGAAAAATCCCGTGCGAAAGAGAGAATTTTCTCTTTTCGTAATGAGGCACAGGCGTGGGACCCGAAAAACCAGAGACCGGAGATGTGGAAACTTTACAATACCAAGATCAATAAAGGTGAGAGCATCCGTGTATTCCCGATCTCAAACTGGACAGAAAAGGATATCTGGCAGTACATCAAACGTGAGAACATCGAGATCGTGCCACTCTATTTTGCAAAAGAGCGTCCGGTCGTATACCGTGACGGCAATATTATCATGGTGGATGATGACCGCTTCAAATTCCGTGAAGGTGAGAAGCCGGAGATGAAAAAAGTCCGTTTCCGTACATTAGGATGTTATCCGTTAACCGGCGGCGTTGAGTCCGATGCGGAGACTTTGGATGAGATTATTGATGAGACACTTGCAGCCGTATCTTCAGAGCGTACCAGCCGTGTGATCGATAACGAAGCGGCAGGCAGCATGGAGCGTAGAAAAAGGGAGGGGTATTTCTAAATGAAAGGTTTACTTAAATTTATTACCTGCGGAAGTGTGGATGATGGAAAATCCACATTGATCGGACATATTTTATATGATGCAAAACTGCTGTATGCAGATCAGGAGAAAGCACTTGAATTAGACAGTAAAGTTGGAAGCAGAGAGGGCGCTATCGATTATTCCCTGCTGCTTGATGGTCTGATGGCAGAGCGCGAGCAGGGTATCACGATCGACGTCGCATACCGTTATTTTACAACAGAAAAAAGAAGTTTTATCGTTGCAGATACCCCTGGACATGAAGAGTATACCAGAAATATGGCAGTAGGAGCATCCTTTGCAGACCTTGCCATCATTCTTCTCGATGCAACACAGGGCGTGCTTGTGCAGACAAGACGCCATGCAAGGATCTGTGCACTGATGGGAATCCGTTACTTTGTATTTGCGGTAAACAAGATGGATCTGATCGGTTACGACCAGAAAAAATTTAATGCGATCCAGGCAGAAATTTTGCAGCTTGCAGGTGAACTTGGATTAGAGAGCGTTAAGATCATTCCGGTATCCGCAACAGAGGGTGATAATGTCACAAAGAAATCTGATAATATCCCATGGTACACAGGAGAACCGATCTTAACCTATCTCGAAGAAGTTGATGTGACAGAAAAGTCAAAAGAGCAGGGATTTTATATGCCGGTACAGCGTGTGTGCCGTCCAAACCATACGTTCCGCGGTTTCCAGGGACAGATTGAGGCAGGCGAAGTGCGTGTGGGTGATACATTAACCGTATTACCGGGCAATGAGACAGCCAATGTAAAAAGTATTTTGGTAGCCGGAAAAGAGGCAGATACTGCACAGACCGGACAGCCGGTTACCATTCAGTTAGATAAAGAGATCGATGTATCAAGAGGATGTGTGCTGGAAAATGGCAGCGGCATTACGGCAGCACAGAAATTTACCACAACACTTTTGTGGATGGATGATAATAAGTTGTCAGCAGGTGGCGATTACTTTATCAAACTTGGAACGAAACTGATCACAGGTACCGTAACAGAGATCACATATAAGATCGATGTGAATACCGGAGAACATCATTCAACCGATACATTAGGAAAGAATGAGATCGCAGTCTGCAATATCGTGCTGGATGAAAAGATCCCGCTTGATGTATTTAAGAAACATAAGACTATGGGCGAACTGATCTTAATCGACCGTGTGACGAACATGACGTCTGCCTGCGGTGTTGTAGAGCAGTTTGCAAGCGGCAATGAGACAGATGAGCCGGTATTTGTTTATGGAGATTTAAAGGCACGGGGAGATATCTTTGAAGAGTTCTACTATAACATGGAGAAATCTTCCATTGCAAAACACAAACCGGAACAGAAAACATACACAGTAGGCGATGAGATCCCGACAAAGAGTGAAACTTATGAATATCCGGAGTATTTTGATATTCTGATATTAAGAGACCAGGTTGCAGTACAGGTGCGTGACAATAAGATCGGAGCGATCCTTCCATTAGGTGAATACCGTTACTCAGGTGTTCCGGTTGTAAATGGAAGAGGATTTGCGGTGAATGTAAAATCACAGAAAGACTTACAGACATTCTTAGATGGATATGGACAGGGAGAGACAGATACAGAGTTCTGGAATCACTGGCTGACATTCGGAACTTACCGCAAAGTGATCTTCCATGAAAACTATTGGGAAATCTGATGCGCAATCGTTTGTGCAAAATTTTAGTACCAGTTTAAAAGCTGGTACTAAGGTACTGTTTATTTTGTATAGTTTGAGCCGTAAAAAAAGTTTAAGTTTGTGCACACTTATCCTGCCGCTCATGCTATTATAATTACTGTAAAAACCCCCCAATACATTATATATAGTTTTTGCTATACCCCATAGTAAAAATACCTTCTCCTAAAAAGATAGCTAGCCGATAGCTATCTTTTTTTATTTGCAAAAGTACAGTAGACATCGTAATAAATATGATCTTTTGCTATCATCTGTATATCGGATAAAATAATTGGCTAACAGAGGATAATGTGCTATAAAAATATTAGGTATGTGCTTGGATTTTTTCATTGCTAAAGTACCATTCTGTGTTATAATAAAATAGAATTTTCGTAAATTTTCGTAGATGAGGAGGAAAATTCTCTGATTATCGGAGAATTTATATTTTATGAATCAGGAAGAATCAGTTTATGAATTAAATCGTATACAAAGATATATTATGCAGATGCGTCCACTGTTGAAAAAGAATGCGCTATTTTCAGATGGAACGGCAGATTACAGACAGCCGGTGGAACCAAAAGCCGGTGAAGAAGTGACGATCCGGTTCCGTACAGCACGTGACAATGTCGATATCGTCTGGTTGTGCACGCAAGATAAAAAATATAAAATGAAAAAAACAGAGACCGAGGGAGCCTTTGACTATTATGAGGTAAAGATCACGCTTGGTGAGGAACCGTTTTACTATTATTTTAAGGTAGCAAGCGGTATGTTAAATGTGTATTATGACCGTTATGGCATCAGCAAGGAAAAACGTGACGAGTACCGTTTCTGTATCATTCCTGGATTTTCAACACCGGACTGGTCAAAAGGTGCTGTTATGTACCAGATCTTAGTTGACCGTTTTTATAATGGTGATACATCAAATGATGTGTTGACGGATGAGTATTATTATATCCGTTCTACCAGCAGAAAGATGGATAGCTGGGATCAGTGTCCGTCTGATTTTTCTGTCGCAGAGTTTTACGGTGGAGATCTCGAGGGAGTCAGACAAAAACTGGGTTATCTGCAGAATCTTGGCGTGGAAGTAATTTATTTTAACCCATTATTTGTGTCACCTTCCAATCACAAATATGATATTCAGGATTATGACTATATAGATCCTCATTACGGTAAAATCGTAGAGGATGGTGGAGAACTGTTAAAAGATGGCGTGAGTGATAACCGGAAAGCAACACGCTATATTAACCGTGTAACGAATAAGAAAAATCTTGAGGCGAGCAATGAATTTTTTGCAGAGCTGGTGAAAGAGATTCATGCGCGCGGCATGAAAGTTATCTTAGACGGTGTATTTAATCATTGTGGTTCTTTCAATAAGTGGCTTGACCGGGAGGAAATCTATCAGGTAAGCGGGGATTATGAGGATGGTGCGTTTATTTCAAAAGACAGTCCATATCGTAATTTCTTTGGCTTTCAGGATCAGTTTGCATGGCCTTATAATACGACTTACGAAGGCTGGTGGGGGCATGATACGCTGCCAAAACTCAACTATGAAGGTTCTGAAAAATTGTATGATGACATTATGCGTGTTGCAGCAAAATGGGTATCACCGCCATACAATGCAGATGGCTGGAGACTTGATGTTGCTGCAGATTTAGGACATTCCCCGGAAATGAACCATAAGTTCTGGAGAGATTTCCGTAAATCAGTAAAAACAGCAAATCCCAATGCAATTATTCTGGCAGAACATTACGGTGATCCAAAAGAATGGCTGCAGAAAGGTGACCAGTGGGATACCGTTATGAATTATGACGCGTTCATGGAGCCGCTGACATGGTTTTTAACCGGTATGGAAAAACACAGTGATGAATCAAAGCCACAGTTAAAGGGAAGTTTGAAAGATTTTGAGGGTTCCATGCGTCATTATATGGCAAGCTTCCAGACATCACAGCTTTTGTGTGCCATGAATGAGCTTTCGAATCATGATCATTCCAGATTTATGACAAGAACCAATGAAAAAGTGGGACATGCAGCAGCACTTGGTACCGCAGCCGCTGAGGAAGGAATAAAGCCGGCAGTATTCCGTGAGGCGGTCGTTGTTCAGATGACATGGCCGGGAGCACCGACGATTTATTATGGAGACGAGGCGGGACTCTGCGGATTTACAGATCCGGATAACAGACGTACCTATCCATGGGGAAAAGAGGATGTCGTTCTGATCGATTTTCACCGTGATATCATCCATATCCACAAAGAAAACGAGGCACTCCGCACCGGCTCCCTCATGTTTTTAAATGGAACTTCCGCGAACGGAAATCATACAGGCAGTAATGCAGATGGTAATCTGCGAGCAGATGATAATCTGCTTTGTTACGCAAGATTTAACCGCAGCCAGCAGTTTGTTGTTCTGGTAAATAATAAAGAGGAAGAACGTGATGTAACGCTTGAGGTATGGCAGTGCGGTATACCGAAAAATGCGGTGTTAGAGCGCGTGATCATTTCAAATGAGACAGGTTATTCCCTGATGCCGAAAAAGTATGAAGTAGTGGATGGAGTGTTTAAAGTAAGCATGCAGAAATATTCTGCTGTTGTTCTGATGTATGACAGAACAAGAGACTAGTACATTGATAAAAAATGCTTGCATAAAAGAAGTCACTATGCTATAATCTTTTCTTGTCAGAGCGCATTTTGTGTATCTGATGAATGGGCAGATTCCCGAGTGGCCAAAGGGGACAGACTGTAAATCTGCTGCAATTTGCTTCGGTGGTTCGAATCCACCTCTGCCCATTATGTATTGTCCGGTAGGATGACATTTTTAAGTAGCTCGTGAGTGAAAGTCTTCGAACATAGGCGGCAGTACATATGAAAAATGCCGGCGTGGCGGAACTGGCAGACGCGCAGGACTTAAAATCCTGTTGTAGAAATACAGTACCGGTTCGATTCCGGTCGCCGGCATTATAGAGAGAAGTAAGACATCGGTTTTAGAACCGGTGTTTTTTTAATTCATAGAAAATTACGTCCTATGAATCAAAAAGCCCTCCGGGCGGGATGGGCATCTTGCGGAGAAGAAGTCAGCTGTAAACAGCACCGATCGGGCATTTTAAAATTTTAGCGCAAATAGGGTGTTAACTATTGGTGGATTTGTGCTATAATGCAATTATTCAATTTATACTATAAGAAGGGAAAACCGTGTTCAGATTTGATACGGAAGAAAGGTACGATGAAACAGGAAAAAGTTACATTCATTCATTCCATTTCGGCAAAAATTACACTCCTTGCCGTTTTTATTGTTGTTGTATCATTGGTGGGAAGTATGATCAATGCCAGTTCAAAGTCGAGTGATGTTGTTGAGACAGTCAATGCGCATTACATCCTAAGTCTGGCAGAGATGGGAGCGCAGACGATTGGAAATATTCCGGCAGAGATAGCAACGGATGAACAGTTTTCTAGGGTTGTAAGTGATATCAGCATGAAAGGCGTAGACAGTGCATATGCTTATCTGGTGTCAGCGGATGGCACAATGCTTTATCATCCGACAGCAGACAAGATCGGAAAAACGGTTGAAAATCCCGTTATTAAAGGTGTGGTATCACAGCTTGCATCCGGAACCGTTCCGGAGAATGCTGTTGTTGAATATGATTTTAATGGTGCAATCAAGTATGCAGGGTATGCCCTGACCCCGGATCACATGATCGTGGTCGTATCGGCTGATAAGAGTGATATTGTAGAGCCGGTCAATGAGATGATCCGTTCTATGTGTATCACAGCAGCGATTACGCTTGTTGTATGTGTGATCATTGGCTATGTGTTAAGCCGTTTTATCTGCGCACCGCTTGAAAGCCTGACAGAGATTATAAAGAATACTGCAAATCTGAATTTCAGTCACAATGCAAAAAGTGATGGTCTGTGCAAAAGAACAGACGAAACCGGTTTCATGGCGCGTGAACTTCGCATCATGAGAAAGAATCTGCGTGAAATGGTTGCAAATATTGATACGGCAAGCCAGCAGATCACCGGAAATGTAGATGGATTAAAACAGGTAACTGAGACCGTAGACCATATGTGTTCGGATAACTCAGCAACCAGCCAGCAGCTTGCAGCAGGCATGCAGGAGACAGCCGCAACTACTGTAAATATCAATGAGAATGTCGGTACCATGAAAGATGAAGCTGAGCGGCTTACAGAGATGGCAGAAAAAGGTGCAGATGTTTCCAATGAAATTATGGACAGAGCAAAGAATCTGCGCAATAAGACAGTAACTGCAAGTTCCCGTACTATGGATATGTATACAAGTGTCAAAGAGAAATCCGAAAAGGCGATCGAGGGATCAAAGGCAGTTGAAAAGATCAATGAACTGACCAATACCATTATGGAGATCTCTTCGCAGACCGGACTTTTAGCTTTGAATGCAAGTATTGAGGCTGCAAGAGCCGGAGAGGCAGGACGTGGATTTGCAGTTGTTGCGACAGAGATCGGAAGCCTTGCAGACCAGACTTCAAAAGCAATCGCTGATATCGGCAATATTGTAAAAGCCGTCAATGAAGCAGTTGGCAATATGACAGAGTGTCTGGGTGAAACGACAGAATTTCTGGAAACGAATGTAATTGAAGATTATAAAGAGTTTGAAAAGGTTGGCGAACAGTATCAGGAAGATGCAGATGTATTCAAGTCTAACATGAATCAGGTAAAAGATTCCATGCTGCAGCTTTCAGATCTGATCGAGTCGATCGCACAGGCGTTAAGCGGCATCAATGATACTGTGGGCGAAGCCGCAGTCGGTGTATCCGATATTGCTGAAAAAACAAGCGGTATGGTTGAAAAAACAGGCGCTACACATGATATGGTATCTGAATGTTACTCCTGTGCAGATAATCTGCGTGAGATCGTTGGCAAGTTTGTATTAAAATAAAATCTATTGTCATGAATCATGGCCTGTCCTCATAAGATGTGGTAATCACAGATTATGAGGGCAGGCTTTTTTGATTCATAGGAGATTACGTCCTATGAATCAAAAAGCCCCTGGCAGAACCTTGATGTGAAAAGTATGCGGTAGGGAGGCTATGATGCAGGAAAAGTCAAATGAACAGCAAAAAGAGCAGAAACGGGGATATAACCTGTTGGATAAAGAAGAAGAAAAATCGATGCTGTCATGTTTTGTGGAACAGCTGAATGATCCGCTTATTTTTATTTTGTTTGCGGCGGCAGCAATATCTCTTCTGCTGCAGGAATTTGGGGACATGTGCATTATACTTGCAGTAGTGCTTTTAAATGCCATAGTCGGAGTGATCCAGGAGGGGAAGGCAAAGCGGGCATTAGAGGCATTGGAAAAAATGACAAGTCCGCATGCACTGCTCCATGATGAGGATGGAATCCATGAGATTCCGGCATCGGATCTGATACCAGGGGATATTGTCTGCCTTGAAGCAGGCAGACAGGTGCCGGCAGATATCAGGATCATATCGGCTGTCAATTTAAAGATCGAGGAGTCAGCGCTTACCGGCGAATCTGTTCCGGTTCCTAAAAATACGACGGATCAAAATGAGGCATATATGACCACTAATGTTACATATGGACGTGGAGAAGGAATCGTCACTGCGATAGGGATGGATACGAAGATAGGCGGTATCGCAAAATTGCTTTCCGGGACAAAAACGGAGCTGACGCCGTTACAGAAAAGGCTGGCGGATCTTGGAAAAATCCTTGGTACCGTTTCTGTCTTTTTGTGTATCCTGTTGTTTGTCATGGCAGTTTTGCAGAGGCGCAATGTTGCAGAAATGCTGATCACGGCAATATCATTAGCGGTTGCTGCAGTTCCGGAAGGTCTGCCGGCGATCGTTACGATGGTACTTGCACTTTCGGTATCACGTATGGTGAAAGTCAATACGATCGTAAAAAGACTGCCGAGTGTGGAGACATTAGGCTGTGTGAGCGTGGTATGCTCGGATAAGACGGGAACACTGACGCAGAACCGTATGACTGTGACAAGATGTTATACAGATGGAAAAATCTGCGAACCAAAGAATCTCAACCGCAGAAAAAACAGATATTTTCTGGAGGGATATACCCTTTGCAATGATGCGTCTGTCCGTGGGGAACGGATCGGAGATCCCACAGAACTTGCCCTGCTTGATATGACGGAAAAATTTGATCTGCAGAGAGAGAGATTAGAAGAAAGTTTTCCGAGAATACAGGAAATCGCGTTTGATTCCGACCGGAAAATGATGACGACATTACACCGGGGAGAAAAAGAAAAAATTTCTTATACCAAAGGTTCCCCGGATGAAATATTAGAGCGTGCTGCATTCCTGATGAAAGATGGTGAGCGTGTGCCGATGACCCCGGAGAGACGAAAAGAAATCGATCAGGTGATCCGTACGTTTACGAAAGATGCACTCCGGGTACTGGCACTTGGGATGCGAAATCCGGCTGACGGTTTAAAGGAAAACGGGCTGACTTTTCTGGGAATTGTTGGAATGGCTGATCCCATACGTCCGGAGGCACAGGAGGCTGTAATGGAGTTTTACCGTGCAGGGGTAAAAACGATCATGATCACGGGGGATCGGATCGATACGGCATTTGCGATTGCAAAAGAACTGCACATTGCATCGGAAGAAAGTGAGTGCATTTCGGGAGAAACGTTAACGGATATGACAGATGAAATGCTTGCAGAAAAAATAAAAAAGGTGCGTGTGTTTGCCCATGTTTCGCCGGAGCATAAGGTGCGCATCGTGGCGGCATGTAAGAAAAACGGGGAGATCACTGCAATGACAGGAGATGGTGTCAATGATGCACCGTCATTGAAAGCAGCAGATGTCGGGATCGCTATGGGAAAGGCAGGAACGGATGTGGCGAAAAATGCAGCGGACATTGTGTTGACGGATGATAATTTTGCGACGATCGCAAAAGCCATTGCGCAGGGAAGATGTATTTATGAGAATATCCGGAAATCTGTGATATTTCTGTTGTCTTCTAATTTCGGGGAGATCATAACAATGCTTGCGGCTGTAGCCTGCGGATTTGCGGCACCGTTAAAATCAAGTCATATTCTATGGATCAATTTGATCACAGATTCGCTTCCGGCACTGGCGCTTGGTGTGGATGAGGAAGAAAATAAAAGTTACATGGACAGACCACCGCGCGGAAAGGATGAGAGTCTGTTTGCAGGGGGTGGGTTAAACTGTACCTGTTTTTATGGGGCATTGATCGCATTTATCAGTATGACAGCGTTTTTGCAGCTTCCGGTGGGAATCCTGCTTGGGGCGGGCAGCACGGTCACACCGGCAGCAATCAGGCTGCTTCTGGCAGATGCAGAGCTTTTAAGCCGCTGCCAGACCTATGCATTTACGGTACTTGGTATGTCTCAGCTCTTTCATGCGATCGGTATGCGTGATGTTGAAACATCGCTGTTTCAGATGAACCATCTGGAAAACAGATTAATGATTGCTGCATTCGCAATCGGAACAGGACTGCAGCTTCTCGTGACGGAAGTTCCTTATTTTGTTAATCTGTTTGGAACCTGCAGATTAACACTGCTTGAATGGGTAAAACTGCTGGTACTTGCAGCCATGCCTTTACTCGGACATGAACTGTTAGTATTGGGAGGCTGTCTGGGAGAAAAAAGAGATAAGAAAAATTTAAAGGGAAAAGATCAGCAGGCGGTATCGTCTGGTGGGCGGTGGAGCTAAAAAAAACATTCATTTTTTACGGGGGGTGTGGTATAATGAGGTGTCCGTAAGTTTTGGGCAGGTTTTTGCAGGAAAGGATATTGGAAATTATGGAAGAGAAAATGACAATGGAAATCACGAACGACAGACTTGAGGAGGCCATTAAGGAATATGCCGCAGACCGCACGAAAGAGAATCTGACCACAGTGCTGAATCTGCTTCGTCCGACAAAGCTGTTTGTGCCGGCAATGTTACAGGCACCGGATCGTCCGATTCCATGTTTTTTAAAGAATAGTAATGAAGAACAGTTTTTAGTAGTATATACGTCAAAAGCGCAGATCCCGGAGGAGCCAAAGAGCCAGGCGATGCTTAACATGCCATTCCCGGCATGCAATAATATCGTTGTAAAACCGGAATTAAAACTTGCCGGAATGGTGATCAATCCATTTTCTGACAACCTTGTGTTAAAGACAGAACTTGTACAGAAGTTACATGAAGTTGACGAGCAGGCGGCAAAACGTGCTGCACAGATGAAACAGGTGAAGATGACACCGGCACAGTTTCAGGTATTTGTAAAGCGTCAGGTTGAGTTTGCAGTACTGCCAAAGCGTCTGTTTACCGAAAAACAGGAGTTCATCAACAAGCTGTGTGATGAGAAAGAGGCTTTTGTCAATGAGATTTTTGCAGGCGTGTTCAAGGAGCCAAAGTTAAATCCATACACAGAGAACGATTACTCTGTAATGGCACTTGATATTGCAGAAGATCTGACATTGATCCGTGTAGATCTTCCGGAAAAAGGCTTAGTTCCGCCACTTTGCTACCGTATTTACCTGACGATCAATCCTAAGACCGGAAAAGCCGGCTATTATACGATCGAGATGTCAAAAGAAAAAGATGTCCGCATGTTAGGAGAGTTTTTAGAGGACGGAAAACATATAGATCACGGCGTGGCACCGGTAGAGGGTGCTGAACTTCAGAAGATCATGGATCTTGCCAGAGGTGAAGGCGTAGAGATGACAAGCTAGATCTGGGATAAGATGTCTCAGACAGGTAAATGAAAAAATGATATAACATGAAGGAAGGGGCTGTCTCACTAACTTTGTTAGTATGACAGTCCCTTCCTTTTATCTTTCATTATGCTGGATGATATCGGCATATTGTCCGCGGGTAACTTTTAAGAGCGCATCCGGGTTTACCGTGATGGAGGTACCGATGCGTCCACCGCTGATATAAATCTTATCGAAGGAAGCAGCGCTTACATGTACGACGGTTGGGAACTGCTTTTTCATGCCAAGAGGTGAGCAGCCGCCACGCACATAGCCGGTAAGCGGAGTCAGATCTTTTACGTGAAGCATTTCAAGTGATTTTTCACCGACACATTTTGCGGCAGCTTTCAGATCGACTTCCTCTGCGATCGGTACGACAAAAACATAATACTGTCTGTTCCCGCCAGCGGCAGCCTTGCCGGACATGACGAGCGTTTTAAACGACTGTTCTACTGGAGCACCGGTCTTTTCTGCGGTATGTAGACCGTCTATAAATTCATCACACTCATAATTGATAATTTCATAAGGTATTTTATTGCGGTCTAAAATGCGCATGGCATTTGTTTTTACTTCTTTTCCCATAGAGAAAACTCCTTTCATGAATGAACTGCGCTCATTGTAACACCACAGCAAAAAATAGACAACTGAAACAGAATGTATGTTTACGAAAAAATAAAAAAATGTTATTCTAATAGGGGAAATTAAGGCAATATATGAGGTGAATTAAAATGCGCCACATATAAGAACATGTGTGGCGGGAAATGAGGCAGAGTATGAAAGATTTTTTTAAGAGAGTAAAGGCGGATGCAATAATGTCAGCAGTTTTATGCATCGCATTGGGCGTGGTTCTGATCGTATGGCCGGGAGAGACGATCAATATCGTATGTAAAGTGCTTGCCGCAGGACTTATCATTCTTGGAGGGGTAGAACTGTTTTCCTATATTACCAATAGAAACGGTTATATGTTCACCGGAATCCTTGGGCTGATCGTGCTGATCGTCGGTGTATGGATCTTCTTAAAACCGAGCAGTATCGTGAGCCTGGTACCGATCGTGATCGGTGTGATACTTGCTGTTCACGGTGTGCAGGATGTGAAAATGGCGTTAGAATCAAAGAATGGCGGATATGACAGATGGTGGATTATGCTGATCATTGCCATTATCAGTATTGCATTTGGCGTGCTCTGCATTGTCAATGCGTTTGGCATGGTCAAACTTGCCATGCAGTTTGTAGGAGCAGCCCTGATCTATGATGGAATCAGTGATCTGTGGGTTGTGACAAAGACGGTGCGGACGGTGAAAGATATGGAGCAGGAAGCGAAAGCAGTCGACGTAGATTATAAAGAAATCGATTAAGTGATTAAGCGGAAAGAAAGAGAAACAGATATAAAAAGTGTCCCTGAAAATCTGGATAAAAGATTTTCAGGGACACTTTTTTGGTTCGTGATAATAGAATATTTGAGCAAGCTGCATCTGATTGCCCAGACTGCGCTATACTGTAATTTTACCTTCATTGATAAGCCGGATAAATACGTTGACTAATTCCGGATCAAACTGTGTTCCACTGTTTTTTTTCAGTTCACTGACAGCATAGGAGACAGAGAGCGGCTTTTTGTATGGACGTCTGGCAGTCATGGCATCAAAACAATCGGCGATGGTAAGTATTCTTGCCATATAAGGAATATCCTCACCGGCAAGACCACGCGGATATCCCGTGCCATCATACCGTTCGTGATGACCAAGTACTGCAGGAATTACATAATCCATATGCGGCAGATAACGGATCATTTTTGTGGAGTTTTCAACATGTGTCTTCATGATCTCATATTCTTCCGGTGTCAGCTGCGAGGTTTTCTGTAAAATGCGTTCCGGAATACTGATTTTTCCGATGTCATGCAGCATACCGGCATCACGCACAAGTTCGATGTCATTTTCACTCATGCCAAGATCTCTGGCTAAGATCACAGCATATTTCGACACATTCATGGAATGGATAAATGTGTAGCTGTCCTTGGCATCGATCGCAGCGGTCAGTGCATAGATGGTAGGCGCAACACGTTCGTATGCAGTTCTTAAGTTCGAATCGGTGGAACGTGTCTCAAGACCGGTCCGGTAAACGGTAAGGTGACCTTTGCCCCCTAGTTTACCATAATAGATCGCCTGTTCTGCATTATGGAGCAGTGTTTTCGCATCTGGAGAAATAGATGGAAAAGTGGATATACCACAGGTAATGCTTGTGTCCCACACGGTATCGTTTTTGCTCCGCAGACTGATGATATTATGGATGATCTCATTAGCAAGTGCACCTGCACTGGTGGGATCATCCCCTTGTGTCAGTATCATAAAAACATCTGTACCATAACGGAATGCGAGGTCAGACGGGCTGATCTTTGAAAGGATTGCCTGTGCACAGAGCGTGATCAGATTATCTCCTTCCGTGGCACCGTAAAGCTCATTGTAGAGCTTGAAATCATCAATGTCGAGCAGGATCAGACTGATCGGGGTATCCGTCGAACAGGCATCTTTGATACATTCAAAGGCATGTTTTCTGTTATATAAGGAAGTGAGACTGTCCGTGATCGAAGAATGATACGCATTGTGATACAGGTTTGCATTGCGCAGAAGATACGCTGCATAGTAACAGATGCGGTCAAGACAGGTCAGTTCATCTTCCGTGTAAATGCGGTCCGAGGAATCAGCGATATATAAAAGGCCGATTACAGCCTGCTGATACCGGATCGCCTTGATCGCATGAATATTTTGCTGCGCAAGCCAGCGGCTCTGGCGGGGAGTCAGCAGAGAATCGTCTATAGAAAGATCCGGCCCTGCCAAAAGCAAACCTTTCTGATGCAGTATTTCCTCGAGAAATGCATCGGAAGGAACAGAGTAATCTTTTTCAAAAAAGACCTCGCCCCATCTGCGCACCGTGCAGAAGGAACGGCCGGTGTTTAAGTTCTGGGTCAGTAAAAGTCCCTGTGGATGCAGCAGTAAAATGAGTGAATCCATCAGGATGTTGTAAATTTCATCGGTATCTAAAGTGCGGATTGCAGACGAAAGAAAATTTTCTAAGATCATATCTTTTTGTTCTGACATAAGGTAAGGATCCTCCGGAAGTGATTTTTCTTGAGAATGTAGCAATATTATACTATAATGCTTTTGATGTGACAATGGTGCTTTTGATATATCCATTGCAGAAGAAAGACGAGGAAAGAAAATGAGACGCGAAGAGTTTAAAATGGAGCGTACGGGATTACTTGAGGTTGGAGATGTTTTGCCGATCACAGAGGGAAAACTTCCGGGTTCCTATTATTATACACTTGGGAAAGCATATGCAATGTCTGCTAACTATGCGGTAAGTGAACGGATCAAATCAGGGGAAGGAAAGGTTGTAGATGTCAAAGAAACTCCAAAAGGGTACTTTGTGACAGTTGAATTTGACGAATAAATGTTATAAAATAAAGGTACTGTAATTTGAAAGGAAACGTACATGCGCTATATACCGACAAGCAGGTTAAAGCCGGGAATGGCTCTTGGACAGGATATTTATGATGGAGCGGGAAGACTGCTTCTTGCAAAGCATCTGCTTCTGACGTCAGAATATATATCCAACCTGGAGTTTCTCGGATATCCTGGAATATACATAGATGATGAATTTACATGCGGGATTGAGATACAGCAGGTGCTCACGCCGCAGGTGCGCTGTCATGCATTGAAGCTGATACATGATCTGTTTGATTTTGATACGGATGAAAGTGAATTGCCGGTAGATGAAGTAAAATTGCGTATGACTGTGAAAAATGTTGTGGAAGACATCTTGAAAAATGGCGATGTAATGTTTAATATGATGGACATCCGCAACTATGACGAATATATTTATTACCATTCCGTAAATGTCGGTGTGCTTTCGATCATGGTGGGTGCAAGATACGGATTGGAGCGAAGCAAATTATACGATCTTGGAGTTGCAGCAATGCTGCATGATATAGGAAAGAAGTTTTTACCGGAAGAAATTGCCAACGGAAAATGGCCGCTTGAAGGGGCTGAACGGGAAGCGTGGAAGAGTCATCCGAAACTTGGTGCTGAATATTTAAGGACATCCTACCATTTTCCGGCCGTTGTTTCTGCCGGAGTCATGATGCATCATGAATGGTATAACGGTGAGGGTTATCCGATCGGAAAATCCGGAGATGATATCCCGTTATATGCGAGGATCATTAAAGTCACGGACAGTTATGATGCGATGATCTCGAAACGTCCCGGCAGAGAACAGCTCTCGCCGGCGGATGCAATCGAATATATGATGGCGATGGCGGGAGCAGAATTTGCCCCGAAGTTAGTCAATATATTTTTACGCAGAATGGCGGTATATCCGATTGGATGTGAAGTATTGCTGTCGAACGGGCAGCATGGTATTGTGGCGAAGAATTTCAGGGACTTTTCGTTAAGACCGCTGGTACGGATCGTGGAGACGGGCGGGATGCTCAATCTGCGGGATGATCCGGAAGGACTTAGCATTACCATTGGAAGAATGATTATGTAAGAAAACTTTGAGGGAGATATGACTGGACAGGGAAAGAGCGCGATAGATACGCTTTTGGCAGAAAGTTTTAAAGAGCTTGCATTAAAACATCCGATCGAGAAGATTACGATCAAAGAGATTACAGATAAGGCAGGCGTGATACGGCCGACATTTTATAACCATTTTCAGGACAAATACGAACTTTTGGAGTGGATCATAGATACACAGCTGATCGCTCCGGCAGAGCCGCTGATACAAAACGGAATGGTAAATGAGGCACTGGTACTTTTGTTTTCCAACATTGAAAAAGAAAAGGAGTTTTATCAGAAGGCGAGCCGTCTGGAGGGACAAAATTCGTTTGAGAGCATTGCACAATCCTGTATTATGAAAGTGTTCCTGCGGGTGTTTGAACGTTCGGCAGCCACGAAGAAACCAAAGTATGTCTGGCTGACACCGGAACGTATTGCTGCGTATTATGCACAGTCCATGTGCTATATTGTCATGAACTGGATTCAGTCCGGGATGACGATCTCAGCGAGGGAGTTAGCAGAGATCTATGATTACATCATAAAGAGATCCATGGAAGATATTTTAGCGGAACTTTAACCTTTGTTCCATATATACAATCAGAATCAAATGTTAACTTTAATATACATTTTGGGCAATTTGTATAATAAGATACTACAGAGAAATTAGATTGAATCTTTTCAGATTCAGTCTTTTTTTTTACACTAAAAGAAATTGTGGCAGGGAGAAATGTATGCCACAGGAAAATAAAAAGAAAGAAAGAGTGAAAAAGATGATTAAGTTTGGAAAATGGGTAGTGAAATTCCGTATTCCGATTCTGATCCTGAGTTTTCTGTTATTGATACCTACCGGGATCATCTACATGAATACGCGAATCAATTACGATATCCTCTCATATCTCCCGGGAGATATTGAGACGATGAAAGGACAGGATATCCTGTTAGATGAGTTTGGAACAGGTGCTTTTTCCGTGGCGGTCATAGACGGCATGCAGGAAAAAGAGATTTCACAGTTAGAAGATAAGCTAAAAGAGATCGATCATGTGAAAGATGTTTTATGGTATGGCGCACTCGCTGATATCTCAATCCCGATGGATATGCTGCCGGATGATTTAAAAGATTCCCTGCAGAATGCAGACACAGGCAGCCAGCTTATGATCATTACATTTGACACGTCCATGTCAGCAGATGAAACACTTGATGCCATCGAGGAGATACGGGGACTGACCAATGAACAGTGTCTTTTGAGCGGTATGTCCGCAGTCGTTACCGATATCAAAAAGATCTGTAACAGTGAGGTCATCATGTATGTTGTGATCGCAGCAGGATTATCCGCACTGGTGCTTGCACTTACGATGGACTCATTCCTTTTACCGTTTATCTTCCTTCTGAGTATCGGTATGGCAATCGTATACAACCTTGGAACAAACTTTATTGCCGGAGAGATTTCTTTTGTCACACAGGCACTTGCAGCAGTGTTACAGCTCGCAGTAACGATGGACTACTCCATTTTCCTGTGGCACAGCTACTTAGAGAATCAGGAACGCTATCCGGATGACAGGAAACGTGCGATGTCCCATGCAATCTCACAGACGTTAACTTCCGTAGTCGGAAGTTCCATCACGACGATCGCCGGATTCCTTGCAATGTGTTTCATGACATTTACACTTGGTATGGACCTTGGTGTTGTTATGGCAAAAGGTGTTGTATTTGGTGTGATCGGATGTGTAACGATTCTTCCTTCCATGATCCTTGCAATGGATAAATGGATCGAAAAGACAAGACATAAAGCCATCATACCGGATCTTGGACGTATCGGTGGATTTGTGACAAAACATTACTGGATCTTTATTATTTTATTCTTAGTGATCATCGGACCTGCCTTCTACGGACAGAACCACAATCAGGTATATTACGATCTGATGGGAACACTTCCGGATAACTTAGAGAGTGTAAAAGCAGGAAACGCACTGGAAAATGATTTTGATATGGGTGCGACACATGTGATCCTTGCAAGCAGCGATCTAAACTCCAAAGATGCAAGAAACCTGGAAAATGAGATCTCTGATGTGGACGGTGTCAAACTGGCATTGGGACTTGATTCCGTTATGGGACCGACTGTACCGAAGGATATGATCCCGGATGATATCAAGGAAATGTTGGATAACGGAAAATATCAGATGATCTATGTAATATCCGAGTACAAGACAGGATCGGATGAAGTGAATGCACAGTGTGATGCAATCCGTGATATCATTAAAAAATACGATGACACTGCAATGTTAATCGGTGAGGCTCCATGTACAGAGGATCTGATCACCATCACGAATACAGACTTTAATACCGTAAATGCGGTTTCCATTATTCTGATCTTCATTATCATCGCATTTGTACTGAAGTCAGTTTCATTACCGGTCATCCTTGTTATGGTCATTGAGTTTGCGATTTTCATCAACATGGGTATCCCGCATTATACCGGAACGGTTCTTCCGTTTATCGCTTCTATCGTAATCGGAACGATCCAGCTCGGTGCAACGGTTGACTACGCAATTCTTATGACAAACAAATATAAGAGAGCAAGAAACCACGGAGCAGAAAAACGTGATGCGGTAAGAACCGCATTAGACAGTTCCTTACAGTCAGTCATCGTCAGTGCATTAAGCTTCTTTGCAGCAACATTTGGTGTTGGATTATACTCCAGTATCGATATGATCAGTTCCTTATGTATGCTTCTTGCAAGAGGTGCCCTGATCAGTCTGATCGTCGTAGCATTTATTCTGCCGGCAATGTTTATGGTATTTGATAAATTGATCTGTGCAACAAGTGCAGGTTTCCGTTATAAAAAAGATTCATCAGTTCAGTAAAATAGAGGAGGAAAAAAAGATGAAATTACCGGAATTAAAGAAAAAATTTACAAAGAAATATGTGATTCGTATTATCGCAGGTGTGCTGGTTGTCGGAATGGTTGGAACAGGCGTTTCCACAGCAAACGTATTTGCAGCAAAGACCGCACAGGAGAGCACTGAGAGTACAGAGAGTACCGAAAAAGACAGCAAAAAATCAGATACAAAAGATTCCGATGCTGAGAGCAAATTAAAAGATGCATTAGATGACAGTATCAAATTCAGCGAGAAAGAGATTGGCAAGGAAGAAACCGTATATGTCCTTGCAGACAGTACCGGAAAAGAGCGCAAAGTGATCGTTTCCGATCATCTGATCAATGATGGAAATAAAGATACCATCGAAGATGCTTCAGACTTAAAGGACATCGAAAATGTAAAAGGTGATGAGACATTCAAACAGGATGGCAGCAAACTGACCTGGCAGGCAGACGGCAACGATATTTATTATCAGGGAACCTCCACAAAAGAGACACCGGTATCCCAGACAATTACCTATTCTTTGGATGGTAAGGAAGTAAAGCCGGAAGAACTTGCAGGAAAATCAGGAAAAGTAACGATCCGTTTTGATTACACCAACAATGAGACGGTAAAAACAAAGATCGACGGAAAAGAGGAAGAAATCTATGTCCCATTTGCTGCGATCAGCGGAATGGTATTAGATGACAGCTTTTCTAATGTAAAAGTTACCAATGGTAAAGTAATCTCCGATGGCAAAAATAATATTGTAGTCGGATATGCACTTCCGGGATTAAAAGAGAGCTTAGATGTGGATGATTCTGATTTTGACGGAGATGTATCGATCCCGGATTACGTGGAAGTAACTGCAGATGTGGAGAATTTCTCATTAAGCACCACAATGACAGTTGTGATGAATGCAACAAACTTTATCAGCAAAGACGGAGATGCAGATCTTTCTGAAGTTGATGATATGTTAGATACTTTAACAGATGCAACAGATCAGTTAAAAGATGGTTCCGGTGAGCTCGCAGACGGTGTAGATACTTTAAAATCCAAGATGGGTGAGTTTAAAGACGGTGTCGGAACATTAAAGAACGGTATCAAAGATTATACGGATGGAGCTTCTACTTTATCCACAGGAATCGGAACATTAAAGAGTGGTGTGGATACCTTAGCAGGAAGTGTACCAACACTGATCAGTGGTGTGGGAACCTTAAAAGATGGTTCAGCAAGTGCAGCAAAAGGAGCATCTTCCTTAAAAGACGGAGCAGGAACCTTAAAGAAAGGTGCCAAGGATGTATCTACCGGAGCCAATACATTGTCCAAAGGTGCAAGTGATCTTTCCACCGGAGCCAATACACTTTCCACCGGAGTGAATGATCTTTCTACCGGAGCAGATACGTTATCTACTGGAGCTTCTGATTTGTCTACTGGAGCAGACACTTTAGCTGCCGGAGCTTCCAGTCTGAATACAGGTGTCCAGACACTTGCGAAAGGAGTAAAAGATTTAAATACTGCTGTCAACGGCGGTGAAACAACGCTTGCAGGCGGAGCATCTGCAGTCAGTGCAGGTGTGGATACATTAGTTGGAAAATTGGGAGATATGGCAGCAACTTTACAGACTAAAAAAGATCAGATCAATGCCAATTTACAGGCAAATGGTACATCCATTGAAAATGCACAGGCTACGATCGATTCCTTAAAGAGCGCACAGTCAAGTCTGATGAACGGAATTGACATGTACGGTGCAGATCCTACAACTGCAACAGCAATTTTTACGCAGGTGGGGCAGGCACTTGGCGGTGTTTCAATCAACAGTGTAAATGATGCAATGACTGTAGCGGTAAGCCTGTCAGACAAGATCGCAGCAATCGGTCAGGCTCAGGGAGCTGTTTCAGCTATCGATGAAGCAGCTAGTCAGATTTCTGATCCGACAACACAGGCACAGCTTACAGCACTTCAGGCTGGTGCGAAACAGGTGGCAGATGGAGCAGCGCAGGCATCCGGTGCAATCAGTACTATGGCTGGAAAAATGGATGATCTGACTAGTGGTTCTGGTCAGGTGGCACAGGGAGCAAGTGATCTTGCAACAGGAGCAGGAACCTTAAAGAAAGGAGCAAGTGATCTTGCAACAGGAGCAACCAAGTTAAAGAAGGGTGCCGGAGACCTTGCAACAGGAGCAGGAACCTTAAAGAAAGGAGCAGGTGATCTTGCAACAGGAGCAGGTCAGGTGGCAGATGGAGCAACGACTCTGCACAAAGGAGCGTCTGATCTGTCTGACGGTTTAAATACTTTAGACGGTGGTATCGGACAGTTGAAAGAGAAAGCCGGATCACTTGCAACAGGAGCTGAGCAGTTAAAGAGCGGCACAGACCAGCTTGCAAGCGGGGCATCCACACTTGTTTCTAATAATGAAAAATTAAACGATGGTGCAGGCACTTTAAGTGATGGTACGGATGCGATCATTGATGGTGTGGGAGAACTTTCTGACGGAGCACATAAACTTGCAGATGGAATCACTGAGTTCAGCGAGGATGGAATCGATGAGATCATCAATTCCTACAATGGCGATATCGAGCCGCTTGTTGACCGTATCCAGGCTGTATTAGATGCCGGTGCTGATTACCAGACTTATACTGACATTGCAGATGGCGTGAACGGAAGTGTTAAATTTATTATCAAAACGGATGCGGTAAAAGCTGAAGATTAAAAAACAGCCTTTAGGAGGAGTAAGATGAATGCGTTGGAGAATCTGCTGATCATAGCAGGCATATCGTTAGATATATTCGCAGCCATGGAGTGTCAGGGATCACTGATAGCAAAGATAGATAAAAAACAGCTTGGCAAACTGTGTGTACTGATTGCTGCATGGCAGATGACAGCACTGTTCGTCGGAAGTTATCTGTCAGGAATTTTGTATCGCAATACTATAACGCACAATGAAAAAGTGACTGGATTTGTCATTGCAGCAGCCATCTTTTTCTGCCTGGGAGTGCGGCTGGTTGCAAAAGCCATAAAAAACGAGCGGATCATAGAGCACTGTGAGCAGAAACTCGGCTGGAAACATCTGCTTGCAATTGCAGCAGTTACCAGTAGTTATACCCTGCTGACGGGTATAGCATTTGGTTTCCTTGGAACAAATCTTCTTGTGATGCTTCTGATGGTTGCCGGACTTACCATTGCGGTTGTCGTGGCTGGTATCTATACCGGATATCATCTTGGATTTGAGCATAAGACAAAAGCATATATTGCAGGAGCGATACTTCTGTGGATCGCGGGAATAGACGTTATCGTAAAACATATTTTGCGGTAGGATAAATCCGGTTTCCGGCTGCCAGAAAAATCTGGCGGCTGGGAACCGTATTTTTTTCGTACGTTGCAACAAGTTTTTTTCTCCGTTATAATGGTAATGTTGGAGGCAGAACAGATGAAAATTTTACTTACGGCGATTAACGCCAAATACATACATTCCAATCTTGCTGTATATAATCTGCGTGCATATGCCGCACATTATGCGAAAGGCATGACGGCTTCAGACACGGTGGAGATCGGAGAATACACGATCAATAACCAGATGGAAGATATCTTAGAGGGAATTTATAAGGCAAAACCGGATGTTTTAATGTTTTCCTGCTATATCTGGAATATTGCTTATGTGGAGGAACTGGCAGAGGAATTTCACAAGCTGCGTCCGGAAGTGCCGATCTGGGTGGGAGGTCCTGAGGTATCCTACGAGACGGAGAGCTTTTTAATATGCCATCCGCAGATTACCGGTGTGATGATCGGGGAAGGGGAAAAGACTTTCTGTGAACTGGCAGAGTATTATGCCGGAGAAATACGAAGCAACAAAGAAGCAAAAGAAATAAAAGAAATACAGACAATAAAACAAAGTGTAAATCTCGGAGAAATTGCCGGGATCGTATACCGGAATGAAGAAGAAATCGTTTTTACCGCACCGCGTGAGATGCTTGATTTAAGCGATATTCCATTTTGTTATGATGAAGCAGGCGATTTTAAAAACCGTATCATTTATTATGAATCAAGCCGCGGATGTCCGTTTTCCTGCAGTTACTGCCTTTCCTCCGTGGAAAAGCAGCTTCGTTTCCGCAACACGGAACTTGTGAAGAAGGAACTGCAGTTTTTTATTGACCGGGAAGTTCCACAGGTAAAATTTGTGGACAGGACATTCAACTGCAATCATGCGCATGCGATGGAGATCTGGTCTTACATCAAAGAACATGATAATGGGATCACCAACTTTCATTTTGAAATTTCGGCAGATCTGTTAAAGGAGGAAGAACTTGCCCTGATCGGTACCATGCGGCCGGGACTGATCCAGTTAGAGATCGGTGTGCAGTCGACAAATGGGGCAACGATCAAAGAAATCCACCGTACCATGCAGCTTGAACGGTTAAAGGAAGTTGTGAGAGAGGTTCAGAAACATGAGAACATCCATGAACATTTAGATCTGATCGCAGGACTTCCATTTGAAGATTATGATACATTTGCAAAATCTTTTGACGAGATTTATGAACTTCGTCCAAACCAGCTGCAGCTTGGCTTCTTAAAGGTGTTAAAGGGCTCCTATATGTATGAGCATGCGAAAGAATATGAGATCGCATACCACAGCAGACCGCCTTATGAGGTGCTTAAAACAAAATGGCTGCCTTATGATGATGTATTAAAGATACGCCAGGTGGAAGAAATGCTTGAAGTGTATTATAACAGCGGGCAGTTTGAAGTTACGATGAAAGTACTCGGAGTTTTGTTTAAAAGTGCTTTTTTCCTGTTTCAGGATCTTGGGAAATTTTATGAGAAAAAGGGCTACTTTGGCATGAGCCATGCGAGAATCCGGCGTTCGGAAATTTTGCTTGAGTTCGTGGAAGAAACATTTTCTGCTGACACGGAGAAGGAAAATCTACAGGAAGTGCAAAATCTTTGTGAGATTTCTGATATTATAAAAGAAAGCCTGATCTTTGATCTGTATTACCGGGAAAACTGCAAGAGCAGACCGGCATGGGCAAAAGATTTAAGCACATGGAAACAGGTGACGCGGATATACTGTAAAAATGGAAAGCAGTCCCATGTGGAGTGTTTTTCCTACCGGTTTCCGGATAAAGGAGAGCGTGTATTAAAAGAATTGCCAGAGCGTGCAGAAAAGCCATTATATGCACTGTTTGATTATACAGACAGGGATCCTTTAGATCATCAGGCAAAGGTAACATGGATCATGGAGGACGAAAATGCAGGATTATGTAGTAATTGATCTTGAAATGACAGGTCTGAATGTAAAGACCGATCATATTTTAGAAGTGGGGGCAGTCAAAGTCAGAAACCATCATGCCGTCGATCAGTTTGGTGCAATTTTACGTCAGAATATAAAGATACCGGAAAAAGTAACCGAACTTACCGGAATTACAGAGACGATGGTACAGGAAGGTGCAGAAAAAGAAAATGCCATGAAGCAGTTTTTTGAATTTATCGGAGATGATATCATCGTTGGGCAGAATGTGATTTTTGACTACAGTTTTTTAAAACAGTGGGCAGTCAACCACAATATGCCGTTAGAGCGGAATGCGGTCGATACTTTAAAACTTGCACGGAAATTTTTGCCCAGAGAACAGAAAAAAGATCTGGAAAGTCTGTGTGCATATTTTGGGGTAAAAAGAGAAAATGCACATCGTGCATTTCATGACGCTTACGAAACGTGGCAGGTTTATGAGGCACTCAGGGAACGGTATGAGGAAGAACATGCCGAAGATTTTTTGCCGAAACCGCTTCTTTATAAGGTAAAAAAGCAGACACCGGCAACGGCACGGCAGATGAAATATTTAAGGGAATATGCAGCACATTATCAGATAAAACTGCCGGATGATCTTGCAGAGATGACAAGAAGTGAAGCATCAAGACTTACAGATCAGCTTATTGCCAGACATGGAAAGCTGCAGAGGAAAAAATCAGATTTTAACGGATGATTCCTCTGGGAGCATTGCAGTCAGTTTTTCTACGATCGAACGTTTCATCAGGGAGTCAAGCTGTTCTGCAGATGAAAGGAGTTTACGGATCTGTTCCGTATCACCGGAAGACTGGTAGATCTCAGCTAAAAGCAGATAGTTCTGGCTTAAATCAGAACCAATGCTGATGCCGTATTCTAAAATTGTGCGGGCTTCATTCGTATGACCGAGTTCTATAAGCTGCCCTGCATAGGCAGTGAGAGCCTGGCAAAGTGTGGTAAAATTCTGCTCGTAGTCAGTCAGGGCAGGGAGACTGGCAGTCCCATAGGCGATCTTTAGATCGGTATTGGTCTGCGTGCCCAGATTGACGATCTTTTGTCCGGAAAGAGCCTGCAGAGTTTTTTCATATTTTTTTAATAAATCATTTTCGTACATACCTATTGGAAATTTATCAAAAGGTATGGTAATATAGGGAAGTCCGCTTAAATCCTTTAAACGGGTGTTGTTTGCAATGGATTCTTTTTTCCAGAAACGGTCGGTGGCGCTCTCCTGAGAGCGGATGGAACGTTTGCGGAAAAATGTGAGCAGGCAGATAACTGCAATAAATAAACCTAAAAGTGGCATGTTAAATCCTTTCCGTGCCGTGTTTTCGAAATGGAGGTACATCGATATGTATGATTTCAGTAAAAAGAAAAATAAAAAAGTACTTGCAGCAGTTGTGATCATTCTGGTAGGAACAATGTTACTTACTACTGTACTTGCGGCACTGTTGTAATAAATCTGTTCATGTAAAATATACTAAAAACAGGGCAAACAGTCAAATATATTCGTGGTAATGCATCTTGAAAAAGAGGGCAGTTGTGATAAAATGAACAACAAAGATTCAGTAAAAGCAATAGTTTCAGAGGGAAAAGATGAAAAAAACAGGTAAGATATTAACAGCTCTGGGGTTAGCCATGGCATTTGGCTTCATTATGAATCCGACGCAGGCAAAAGCGGAAGATACAGACCGTATCGCAGAGGGAGTTTATATTGGCAATATTGATGTTGGCGGCATGACAGAGCAGGAAGCTCTGAGTGCAGTGACTGATTATGTAAATAATGCAGGGGAAGCAGTATTTACACTGACTGCGGGAGAGCGCAGCACACAGGTGAAAGCATCGGATCTTGCACTTGAGTTTACCGATATGAACGTTGTTTCAGAGGCGATGGATGTCGGAAAGAGCGGTAATCTGATCAAAAGATATAAGGATAAAAAAGACCTTGAAAATGGCAATGTTGTCATTGATATGGTGTTGAACGTAGATCATGATACGGCTTCTGAGTTACTTGACGAGAAAGCGGATGAGCTTGATCAGAAAGCAGTAGACAACGGACTGGTACGTGAGAACGGTACGTTTAAGATCATTAAAGGATCACAGGGTGTTGAGGTCAATGTGGAAAAGTCGATCGCTGCGATTGAAAATTATGTCAGTGACGGCTGGGACGGACAGGGTGGAAGTATTGAACTGACAGCGGAGATTGTGGAACCTAAGGGAAGTGAAGAAGAGCTTTCTAAGGTAAAAGACCTGCTTGGTGGATTCAATACGAATTACAGTTCTTCCACTCAGAACCGCTGTGATAATATTGCAACAGCAGCTGATAAGATCAACGGAACTGTTCTGTATCCGGGAGAAGAGTTTTCTGTATACGAGACGATCGGACCGTTAGATGCAGCAAATGGTTATGAATTAGCAGGAGCCTATGAGAACGGACAGACGGTGCAGTCATATGGCGGTGGTGTCTGCCAGGTTTCAACGACTTTATATAATGCAGTTATATTAGCGGAGCTTGAAGTTACGGAGCGTTCAAACCATTCTATGATCGTTACCTATGTAAAGCCATCTATGGATGCTGCGATCGCAGGTGATTATAAGGATTTAAAATTCGTAAATAATCAGGATGTACCGATCTATATTGAAGGATATACTTCAGGGAAAAATGTTTATTTCAATATTTACGGGGAAGAGACAAGACCTGCAAACCGCAAGGTAACATATGAGAGTGAAGTTGTGTCGGAGCAGGATCCGGGTACACAGTTTGTGGCAACCGGAGATCCGGTAGGAACGATGAGTGTATCACAGGGAAAACATGTCGGATATGTGGCACAGCTTTGGAAAGTTGTTACGGTAGACGGTGTGGAAGAAAGCCGCGAAGTATTTAATAAGAGTACTTACAAAGCATCACCGAAGATCGTCAATGTTGGAACCGCGTCAGAAGATCCGAATGCATCAGCGACGATTGGCGCTGCATTAGCGACCGGTGACGAGGGGACTATCTATGCCGCAGTGGCTCAGTTTACGGCAGCGGCATCGACTACACAGGAACAGCCGGCTGAAAACCAGTCTGCAGAGGAGCAGGCAATCGTCGGAGACGGACAGGTGGATGTCAGCGGAGATAACGGCGGAAATGGTCAGTAATTTATTATAAGAAACAAAAAGAGGCTGCCTCGTAAGAGACAGCCTATAACTATAAACAGGAATGGAGTTTGCGATGAAGATTGGAAAAGTACCGGAGAATGTGCTCAAACGCTCCGTATTTAAACAGATACATACCAAAAGACCGGAGGTTGTCTTAGGCGCCGGTGTGGGAGAGGACTGCGCGGCGGTCAAGCTGGCAGAGGATGAGACACTTGTGATGTCAACAGATCCGATCACAGGAACGGCACAGGATATCGGTACGCTTGCAATCCAGATCACAGCAAATGATCTTGCCAGTGCGGGAGCAGAGCCTGTCGGTGTGCTGCTTACGGTCTTACTTCCGCCAGAGGTTGAGGAACCGGAGTTAAGAGAGATGATGCAGCAGGTAGAGGCAGCATGTGCGAAAGCAGGTGTGCAGGTCATGGGCGGTCATACGGAGATCACTGCAGTTGTAAATCAGCCGGTCATTTCCGTATGTGGTGTTGGAAAAGTAAAAGACGGATGTGTGATCTCTACCGGCGGGGCAAAACCGGGAATGGATATCCTTGTGACAAAATGGATCGGGATCGAGGGAACATCCATCATTGCAAAGGAAAAAGAAAAAGAACTGTTAACGAGATTTTCTGCACCATTTGTTGAAAATGCAAAAAAACTGGATGTATATTTATCCGTACTTTCAGAGGCTGCAGTCGCCGTTCGGTCTGGCGTTAGTGCTATGCATGACGTCACAGAGGGCGGTATCTTTGGTGCACTCTGGGAAATGGCAGAAGCATCTGGCGTCGGACTTGAAATCGATTTAAAAAAGATTCCCGTTCGTCAGGAAACAATCGAGATCTGTGAATTTTTCGGAATCAACCCATATGAACTGATCTCAAGCGGTTCTATGCTGATGGCAGCAGCCGATGGCAATCTGCTGGTAAATGAACTGAAAAAAGCAGGAATACCGGCAACAATTATCGGAAAAGCAACAGCCGGAAATGACAGAGTTTTATTAAATGAGGATGAGAGACGGTTTTTAGAACCGCCTAAGACGGACGAATTATATAAGGTAGTATCATAACAATAGATTGTGCATTTAGCGGGAAAATCTATTGTCAGAAATTAAGATAGTGCTCAAAAGAGTACAAATTATGGAGGATATCATGCGCGAAAAGATTTTAACGTTTATAGAGAAGAACAGCAGAATAGATTTAAAGGAACTGGCAATTATTTTAGGCGTGGATGAGGCTGCCGTGGTAAATGAGCTTCAAAAGATGGAAGAAGAGCATATCATCTGCGGATATCATACCCTGATCGACTGGGATAAGGCAGGCATTGAAAAGGTAACTGCCTTAATCGAAGTGCGTGTCACACCACAGCGTGGAATGGGATTTGACAAGGTGGCAGAGCGTATCTACAACTATCCGGAAGTAAATTCTGTTTATCTGATCTCAGGCGGTTTTGATTTTATGGTAACGATCGAGGGAAAAACACTGCGTGAGGTTTCACAGTTTGTCTCCGATAAACTTTCACCGCTTGACTCCGTTTTAAGCACAAAGACGAACTTTATTCTGAAAAAATATAAAGACCACGGAACCGTTATGGCAGAACCGGCAAAAGATGAAAGGATAGAGATGTAATATGAGAGATCCGTTAAATAAAACAATCACAACGATTCAGCCGTCCGGGATCCGTAAGTTTTTTGATGTAGTGCATGAGATGAAGGACGCTATCTCCCTTGGTGTCGGTGAACCGGATTTTGATACGCCGTGGCATATCCGCGACGAGGGTATCTATTCTCTGGAAAAAGGAAAAACACATTATACCTCAAATGCAGGTTTAAAAGATTTAAAGATTGAAATCGACCGCTATTTAAACAGACATTACGGAGTGTCTTATGACGTGGATCATGAGATCATGGTTACGATCGGAGGCAGTGAGGCGATCGATGCGGCTATGCGTGCCATGTTAGATCCGGGAGATGAGGTTTTGATCCCGCAGCCAAGCTATGTATCTTATGTGCCTTGTGCCATTTTAGCAGGTGCAGTGCCGGTCATCATTGAGTTAAAGGCAGAAAATGAGTTCCGTCTGACACCGGAGGAATTAGAGGCTGCGATCACGCCGAAGACAAAACTTTTAGTGCTTCCGTTCCCAAACAATCCGACCGGTGCGGTCATGGAAAGATCCGATCTTGAGAAAATTGCGGAAGTGATCAAAAAACACGATATTTTTGTGCTGAGTGATGAGATATATTCCGAGCTTACTTATCTTGAAAAACATGTAACGATCGCATCTTTACCTGGCATGTGGGAGCGGACGATCGTGATCAATGGATTTTCAAAATCACATGCCATGACAGGCTGGCGTCTCGGATATGCATGCGGACCGCGTGTGATCATCGGGCAGATGTTAAAGATCCATCAGTTTGCGATCATGTGTGCACCGTCTACGAGCCAGTATGCAGGTGTTGAGGCTCTCAAAAACGGAGATGAAGATGTGGCACAGATGAGAGAGGAGTATAATGGCAGACGCCGTTATCTGCTTCATCGTTTTAAAGAAATGGGACTTTCCTGTTTCGAGCCATTTGGTGCATTTTATGTATTTCCATGCATCAGTGAGTTTGGCATGACATCCGAGCAGTTTGCAACAAAGCTTTTAAATACAGAGAAGCTTGCAGTCGTTCCTGGAACTGCATTTGGTGACTGCGGAGAGGGATATATCCGCATTTCCTATGCATATTCACTGGAGAATCTGAAAGAGGCGATGAATCGCATGGAAGCATTTATTCAGGGACTGAGAAAACAGAGTGAAAAATAGACTGCTATTCACATTGTTGTCTGTTTCTACGCAGAAATAAGGAGTATTATGGCAAAGTTAAATATTGTATTATACGAGCCGGAGATTCCGGCAAATACAGGAAATATCGGAAGAACCTGTGTTGCAACAGGGACAAGACTCCATCTGATCGAGCCGCTGGGATTCCATCTTGACGAAAAGTCAATAAAACGTGCCGGAATGGATTACTGGAGTGAACTTGATGTGACGACTTACGTGAACTGGGATGATTTCTGTGAGAAAAATCCGGGTGCAAAGATTTATATGGCAACGACCAAAGGACGTCATGTTTACACAGAGGTTTCTTACGAACCGGACTGCTATATTATGTTTGGAAAAGAGAGCGCAGGGATTCCGGAGGAGATTTTAAAAGCAAATCCGGATACCTGTGTGCGGATTCCGATGATCGGGGAGACACGTTCACTGAACCTGTCAAATTCCGTTGCGATCGTGCTCTATGAGGCACTCAGACAGAATCAGTTTGACCATATGAAGCTGCAGGGCGAACTGCACAGACTGCGCTGGGACGACTGATACGGGAAGGATAAAAACAGATGGGAATTATTAAGGCAAAACAGCTTGTGCATGAGTATATCAGACGTGATGAAGAGGGAAACGTAGAGTCGATCCAGACTGCCTTAGATCATGTGGATCTGGATGTGAAGCAGGGAGATTTTATTGCGATTTTAGGGCATAACGGTTCCGGTAAATCTACGCTTGCGAAGCATATCAATGCACTGTTAGCCCCGTCCGAGGGAAGTCTCTTTGTGGACGGCATGGATGTTTCAAAAGAAGAAAATGTCATTCCGGTGCGAAAAACCGCCGGAATGGTTTTCCAGAATCCTGACAACCAGATCATTGCGAGCGTAGTAGAGGAGGATGTCGGATTCGGACCGGAAAATATCGGTGTGCCGACAGATGAGATCTGGCAGCGTGTGGAGGAGAGCCTAAAGGCGGTCGGTATGTTAAAATACCGCCATCATTCACCGAATAAGCTCTCCGGTGGACAGAAACAGCGTGTTGCGATCGCAGGCGTTGTTGCGATGGAGCCAAAATGTATCGTGTTAGATGAGCCGACGGCGATGCTTGATCCGAACGGAAGAGCAGATGTCATCCGTACTGCACATGAACTTAATGAGAAAAAGGGTGTCACGATCATTCTGATCACACATTATATGGAAGAGGTAGTCGGTGCTGATAAGGTGATCGTAATGGATAAGGGAAAAGTTGTCATGCAGGGAACTCCGCGTGAGATTTTTTCACAGGTCGGAAAACTCAAAGAATACAGGCTTGATGTACCGCAGGTTACGATCCTTGCGGACTTGCTCAGACAGTCTGGACTCGATATTCCGCTTGGCGTGCTGACGAGGGAAGAACTGGTCGGACATATCCTTAGGATTGCACAGATTGACTAAGAAATGAGGATGAACATGTCAATTATTTTAGATAAAGTGAATTATGTATACAGCGAGGGAACTGCGTACCAGATTCAGGCGTTAAAGGATGTGAATTTAACGATTGAGGATGGACAGTTTATCGGTGTGATCGGGCATACCGGTTCCGGTAAATCAACTCTGATCCAGCATCTGAACGGACTGATGAAAGCCACATCCGGAACGATATATTTTCATGGTCAGGATATTTATGAGGATGATTTTGATCTGCGTGAGCTAAGAAACCGTGTTGGTCTGGTATTCCAGTATCCGGAGCATCAGTTGTTTGAGACAACTATTTTTGATGATGTGTGTTTTGGACCGAAAAATCAGGGATTATCAAAAGAAGAGGCAGGACTTAGGGCATTTGAGGCTCTGCGAAGTGTCGGACTGCCGGAAGAACTGTATTACCAGTCTCCGTTTGATCTTTCCGGTGGACAGAAACGTCGTGTTGCGATCGCGGGCGTGCTTGCGATGAAGCCGGAAGTACTGATCCTAGATGAGCCGACAGCAGGACTTGATCCGGCAGGACGTGATGAAATTTTAGATCTTGTGGAGCGGATGCACAGGGAGCGGGGCATTACGGTTATTCTGGTATCACACAGCATGGAGGATGTCGCAAAATATGTGGGGCGGATTATCGTAATGAATCATGGAAGCGTGATGTTTGATGGCGCGCCGAAAGAAGTGTTCCGCCATTATAAGGAGCTTGAATCAGTTGGTCTTGCGGCACCGCAGGTGACTTACCTGATGCATGAACTGAAGGAAAAAGGTCTGAATGTTGATACAGATGCCACGACAGTAGCAGAGGCGAGAGCGTGTCTGCTTGAGGCGCTGACCGGGATTGATTCCGGAAAAACAGACTTTCATATGTAACGGTTCGGAGGAAGAAGATGTTAAGAGATATTACACTGGGCCAGTATTATCCGGCGGATTCCGTCATTCATAAACTGGACCCGCGCGTAAAACTGTTTGCTACATTTATTTATATTATTTCATTGTTTTGTTTTAAAGGGATTGCGGCATTACTTGTTGCGACTGTATTTTTGGTCTTCTGCATTAAGTCATCGAAGGTTCCGTTTAAGTTTATGGTAAAGGGGTTAAAGGCAATCGTGGTGCTGATGCTGATCACGGCGGCTTTTAATCTTTTCCTGACACCGGGTACACCGATCGTGAGTTTCTGGATCTTTAAGATCACAGCAGAAGGTGCGCAGAATGCGATTCTGATGGCGATCCGGCTGACTTACCTGATTCTTGGTACTTCGATCATGACACTTACAACAACGCCAAACCAGCTTACGGATGGTCTGGAAAAATCATTGATGCCTTTGACAAAAATCGGTGTTCCGGTACATGCGATCGCAATGATGATGTCGATCGCACTTCGTTTTATTCCAATCCTCATCGAGGAGACGGACAAGATCATGAAAGCACAGATGGCAAGAGGTGCTGATTTTGAGAGCGGCAATCTGCTACAGAGAGTGAAAAATATGATTCCTCTTTTAGTACCGTTGTTTGTTTCTGCGTTCCGCCGCGCCGATGACCTTGCGATGGCGATGGAGGCACGCTGCTATAATGGCGGTGAGGGCAGAACCAAGATGAAACCGCTGCGTTATGCGGGTGTGGATCATAAGGCATATGTGCTTGTGATCGGATATTTTGTGGTTATTCTGTTGTGCAGATTCTTTTTACCGTTTCCGCAGTAAATTTTGTTGCATGAAGCTGCAAAATATAAGCAGCTTTGTGCCACAGAAACAAATAGATAGTTATGTAAGCAGACACGGCAGGCTGTTTAGAAATGGGGACAGGATCAGTATGCGTATAAAAATGGTTGTGGCGTATGACGGCACAAATTACAAAGGATGGCAGGTGCAGCCGAACGGCATCACGATAGAGGAAGTGTTAAATAAAAATCTCTCGAAACTTTTGGGGGAAGAGATCGTGGTGAGCGGTGCAAGCCGGACGGATTCCGGGGTACACTCACTTGGAAATATTGCGGTGTTTGATACGAACACGAGGATGCCGGCAGATAAGATCGCATTTGCCCTGAATCAGAGACTGCCGGAGGATATTGTGGTGCAGGGATCATGTGAAGTGGAGGATGGCTGGCATCCACGTTATCAGAACAGCAGAAAGACTTACGAATACCGCATCTTAAACAGGACATTCCGTATGCCTACAAGACGGCTGGATACTTATTTTTATCATTATCCGCTGGATGTGGAAAAAATGAAAAAGGCGGCAGCTTATCTGGTGGGCGAGCATGATTTTAAGAGTTTCTGTGCGATCGGTGCACAGGTAAAAACGACGGTGCGTACCATTTATGCCTGTGATGTGGAAAAAGATGGGGATATCATTACGATCCGTGTGACCGGGAATGGTTTCCTTTATAATATGGTACGGATCATTGCAGGGACGTTAGTGCAGGTTGGCGGTGGCGCGGTTGCACCGGATGAAGTGGGAGAGATCCTTGCAAAAAAAGACCGCAGTGCGGCAGGACCTACGGCACCGGCACATGGACTTACGATGATGGGGATCGAGTTTGAGTAAGCAGGATAACGGAATATTTTAAAATACGGCTGAAGTCAGTCAGCTTAGAGAAGGTTCACCTAATTCTTCTAAGAGGGCATTGGCATCGATCACGGACAGCTTTTTTTCTATGGCAAAAATGAGGATAGAGTCACGTTTGCTTTTAGAATAGAGCTGTCCGTTTTTTGTGAGCGTGAGAGCACGCTGCGTTTCCAAAAGATCGAGCTTTAGCGCAAGGCAGAGAGAAATAACTTTATCACGGGAGGGACTTCGTCTGCCGTCTAAGATCTGATAGCCGTAATTGCGCTGTATCTGGGCTGCGGCGATCAGATTTGCAGCGGTTATATTGTGGGCTATCATCTGTTCGTTCAGATATTCCGGAAAAGTCGAGACGGCTGCCATTTCCGGAAGTGTATCGGTATATTGTTTTAATTCAGCCGTATTTTTGGTGGAAGTGAGAAGTTTCATTAATTCGTCTGTCGTTTGCTGTTTCATAAGGTCTCCTTGAATTGTTGTCCCAAAAATAATAAAATACATTTATATGATTATACAGATGTCATCAGGCAAAAAGAGTAAGGTCGTTTTACTGTCCGACATCTATCATAGCGTGTTATACAGATGAATGCAAGAAACTGGTGGAAAGTCATATGCTGCTTGAGGAAGAATACCGTCTGTCGGAATATGTGGATCTTGGCAGGCTGAATGAGAATGAAAAAGTACATATCGTGAGGAATAAAGTAAATGGTGTCATTGGTGTAAGAAAGTATGTTGCACCGGATTTGAAGGAGATTTATCTTTTTTTAAAGAAAAATCCGAATCCATATATACCGGAAATTTATGAATGTATCCAGACAGAGACGAATCTGATTGTGATCGAGGAATATTTAAGCGGAAAAAATCTGGAAGAAATGCTGCGGGAAAATTTTTTTTCGGAGAGGGAAGCAGCAGAGGTCATAATCTGTCTGTGCAGGGCACTTCATCCTTTACATAATGCGAAAATGCCGGTCATATGCAGAGATCTGAAAGCAGAGAATGTGATCATCACCAATGAGGGAAAAGTAAAGCTGATTGATTTTGATATTGCAAGGATTTACCAGCCGGGCAAGTCAAAAGATACCGTTATGATGGGAACGGAAGGCTATGCAGCACCGGAGCAGTTCGGATTCGGGCAGACAGATGCGAGAACTGATATTTATGCGATGGGTGTACTGCTTAATTATATGCTCATGCGTTGTTTTCCTCTGGAAAGGATAACGGAGGGGCGTTTAAAACCGGTGGTATTAAAATGCATCAATTTAAATCCAAAAGACAGGTATCAGAATGTGGATGAACTTGAAACTGCTGTAAGCAGTGCAGTGAGTGCGTCTTACAATATGGAAAATGTGAGTATTCATAAGCCGCCTTTTTATAAAATACCCGGTTTTCAATCTGGAAAACTGTGGAAAATGATCGTTTCTGTTTTGGGGTATGCATTTGTTACATATTTCTTCTGGTCGTTAGAATTGAGTGGCAGTAAGGGGCAGCCGCTCGCGGCTAAAGAGCTTACACTGGAACGTTTTGTACTCTGGCTGTCACAGATCGTATTTATATTTTTTGTCTGCGACTATATGGGGATACGGAGAAATATACCGGTTGTAAACAGCAAAAAACGGATCATAAGACTGATCGGTTATGTGGCTGCGGAATTTATTTTTATTTTTGCGGCAGCTGTGATATGTGTAACCTTAGAAGCGATATTATTTTAAAGGAACAGAGAAAATGTATGCACAGAGCATACCAAAAACGAAATAAATATGGTTAAGATGAGAGAAGCATAAGACAGAAGCTGTTTTACGCTTCTTTCTTTTTATCCTGTTGAGACAGATATTCCTTTAATATCATATTGATGTATTGGGAAAAAGAACGGTCATCCTGTTCTGCGAGGAGTTTTAACTGTTCGATAACATCTGAATCAAGTGTAATGCTTACTTTATTTTTTAATGGTTTCATAGATAACCTCATTTCTTCTTTTATATTTTATATATACGATAAATGGTTGACATATACCACTAAGTAGGATAAAGTGGCATAAAGTAGGATAATATAAAACACAGGAGGAAAATCCTCTGCTCCTGCAAAGGCAGTCGCATTTTGCTCCGCAAAACACAGGAGGATTTGAAATGGAAAAGGGAACAAAGGTATGTAAGTATTGCAAGACGGAGATACCAAAAGACGCGAAGGTATGCCCGAACTGCAGAAAGAAACAGGGTGGCATCGGTAAATGGATCGTGATCGCTGTGATCGTGGTTGCACTTATTGCAGCAATTTCGGGTGGTGGAGAGGATAAACCGAAAAAAGTGGAGAATGATCCGGTACAGAATACTACGGATAATAAGACAGATACAGAAAAAAATATGACAGAAGATACATCTGCCGGACAGGAGAATAGCGAGAAAGATATATTTGGCATTGGCGAAACAGCGGAAATGAATGATGTACAGGTTACAATGGTCAACTATACGCAGAATAGTGGATCAGAGTATAATAAACCATCGGATGGAAATGAGTTTGTTCTGGTAGAGTTTGAGATTGCCAATAATTCTGATTCTGAAATAAATATAAGCAGTATGGCAAGTTTTGAAGCGTATGCGGATGATTACGCATTAAACTATTCACTGAACGCTCTTTTGGAGAAAAACGATGCAAATCAATTAGATGGAACCATTGCAGCAGGGAAAAAAATGAATGGTGTAATAGGATATGAGGTTCCGGCAGACTGGAAAACAATAGAAATTCATTTTAAGGATAATGTCTGGAGCAGTAATAAATTTAAGTTTGAAATCATAAAATAGGCAGGAAAAAGTTTACAGTAAGGCAAAAAAAACTTGACACACAAGGCGTCGTGTACTATACTATTTAAGTCTGTGATAGTGAAGTAATGTCAATCCAAAGCCCCGGAGCGACATTTAAGCTATAAACAATTTATTGAATACCAAGCGGTGTGTCCTGGACATTCACATTGCAGCGGTGTTCCGTAACATTATTTCTAGGAGGAAGATCAATGAAAACTTTTATGGCTAGCCCAGCTACCATTGATAGAAAATGGTATGTAGTTGACGCTGAAGGTATGACATTAGGACGTTTAGCATCTGAAGTTGCTAAAGTATTAAGAGGAAAGAATAAAGCAATCTTTACACCGCACATCGACACAGGTGATTATGTAATCGTTGTTAACGCTGAGAAGATTAAAGTAACTGGTAAGAAATTAGACCAGAAAATCTACTACAATCACTCTGATTATGTAGGTGGTATGAAAGAAACTACCTTAAAAGAAATGTTAGCAAAACATCCGGAAAGAGTTATTGAGCACGCAGTAAAAGGCATGCTTCCAAAAGGACCTTTAGGAAGAGAGATGTATACAAAATTATTCGTATACGTTGGACCGGATCACAAGCATGCAGCTCAGAAACCTGAAGCTTTAACATTTTAATTAGGAGGGAAAAACAGTGGCTAATACAAAGTATTACGGAACAGGAAGAAGAAAATCATCTGTTGCCAGAGTATATTTAGTACCAGGTACAGGTAAAGTTACCATCAATAAAAGAGATATGGATGAGTATTTCGGGTTAGAGACATTAAAGGTTGTTGTTCGTCAGCCTTTAACAGCTACCGAGACAGCTGATAAATTCGACGTTTTAGTAAACGTTCGTGGTGGTGGATACACAGGACAGGCAGGAGCTATCCGTCATGGTATCGCTCGTGCGTTATTAAATGTAGACGCTGACTACAGACCAGTATTAAAGAAAGCAGGATTCTTAACACGTGATCCTCGTATGAAAGAGCGTAAGAAATACGGTCTCAAAGCAGCTCGTCGCGCTCCGCAGTTCTCAAAGAGATAATTCAAGAACAAAAATCAGTCCCACAGATTCAAGGTATTCCTTGGATTTGTGGGATTTTTCTTTTTGTCCGTTTTTATGAATTTTTGTCTGTTAGTAACAAGTTAGAAACAAATTAGTAACACTGAATCAGGTGTCTTGTGCAAGACTTTTGTTGTCTTGTGCAAGACATTTTCTGATTTCCAGTTTTGTCTTGCAATGAACTGTTCTTCCATCCTTGAAGATGACATCATATCCATCATGTGTGTTGCCTTTGATTGTCAGAATCTTTTTCCTGGACTTTTCTGCAAGCTGCATATTATCATCATTGATTGGATTCTTGTGCGTCCCACAAAGTTTTGATTTCCTTCTTGCTGAATGGTTTTCTGTCAAATGAATTTGGGTTTCCTGGCTTGCTAATGTCCACATATTTGACTATACAGGAACAAGTGCAAGATGCGGATATTGTGTTAACCGCTTCGCAAATTGCATACAGGGAATTGGAAAGGAGACAGACTAAGGAACTTGATGAAAAGCGGTCAGAACTTCAATCGGTAAAACAAGAGCTGGAAAGCATGACAGATAAAGCAAATAAAGCAGTAGAATTGCTTGATACGATCAATGCTTTTGTATCATCATTCAGATTATTTGCACCGATAATAGAAGAATATGCCAATCAGGTTGAATCGGATAAGACGATTGAAGCAGGTAATTCATTTAGAGGAATACTTAGTGAATTAGGCAAACTGCTGGAGAATTTCAAGGAGCTGATAAAAGAAGGAATCTGCTGGTTTCAAAGGCTTATGAGGTGGAAAACTTCTAAGGGTGAAGTGGCTCCGGTATTCATAGAGAAAAGCAATGGATATTCATAATCGGTGTATGGATATATGAATGTGGAGACTAGGGAATATTACAGCAAAGAGACAATTCAGTGGGAAATTAAGGCTGGTAACCGGACAGGGACAGTAGAGCAGATGGATGCTAATGTTGTGGCTATGGCTAGGGATTTGCAGAAAATATTGAGGATTGGAACGGAGCAGAAGAGGTTGTGGGAGGCGTATGATGGGGAGATAAAATTTATGATAGAACTTGTGTTCGACTTATGACGGTGATATAATATAAAAGAGTCAAACACAAGTTCCGTTGCTATTATTCAATATATCGAATATAATATAAAAAGTTAAGTTAAGAGGTATATAGGATAGCAATTTAGGCAATGAAAAATGTACATTTAGCAAAGAATAATACAAATATTGTGTTTTGAAAATAGAATAGATGTAGTATTTACATTTGATGGTAATTGGACAATATCAGATAATAAGAAATATAAAAAGGAGATATGAAATGTTTGAAAAACTTATAAATCAAATAAAAGAACTTTCTACAATAGATTTCAAGGAAGCAACTGAGAAAATAAGAAAATATATTGATGAAATATCAGAGGAAGATTTCAAAGAAATCGTAAAGCAGATAGGTACTATTCCTGAAAATATTGAACATGATTCTACAGAAGAAAAATTATATTCAAAGGCTTCGGATATAGTTTTAGCAAGATGTTTTAGATTGTTAGGGTTGGCATCGAGGGCTTTGGATGAAAGAGCAGATAGTGCTGATATATTGGCAGAAAGTATTTCGGGATATAAATATAGCTTAGTTGCTGATGCAAAATGTTTTAGATTGAGTAGAACAGCAAAGAATCAGAAAGATTTTAAAGTGAGTAACTTGAGTGATTGGCGTGGTTCTGAGAATGAATATGCTGTTTTAGTAGCACCATATTTTCAATACCCACAATCTACTAGTCAAATATATTCAAAAGCTCTCGAAAATAATGTATGTTTGTTGTCTTGGGAACATATATCTATTTTACTTGAAAAAAATGTAAAAGAGACAGAATCATTATCTTTGGAATCATTATGGAATGCCTCCCAAATGATAGCAAGAGATAAATCATTAAGTTTTGCTAATGCTAAATGTTGTTTTTTACCTAAAATGGATGTTTATGTTGCAAAGAAAATAGGTTTGCCAGAAGCGCAATATAGAAGTATGTTAAATGATTATAAAAGATTAATTACATATAGGGGGAAAACAGAAATATCATATTGGAATGGTTGCATAGAGGAAATAAAGAAATTTACCAAAGAAAAAGCAATAGAAGAATTAATTAAAGCAAAGAAATTACAGGAAAAAATAAATGCTATTTCACAGTATATAGATAAATTGAACAGGTAGGTGAATATTGATGGGCAGAGTTGAATTGGGAGATTCAATACAATTAATAAAGAGTGTGGATACAGAATCTGTGCATTTGATATTGTCTGATATTCCATATGGAATTAATTACGATAAATGGGATGTTTTACATAATAATACAAATAGTGCACTGTTAGGGAAAAGCCCAGCTCAAGAAAAAAGTGGGACAATTTTTAAAACTAGAGGCAAACCATTAAATGGATGGGCTCAATCAGATAAGAATATTCCGATTGAATATTATCAATGGTGCTCATCATGGGCGGAAGATTGGTTGAGAGTATTGAAACCAGGTGCAAGTTGCTTCATATTTGCAGGACGGAGAATGGCTCATAGATGTATTTGCGCAATGGAAGATGCAGGTTTTATTTTTAAAGATATGATTGCGTGGGAGAAAGACTCGGCGGCATACAGAGCACAGAGAATTAGTTGTGTTTTTGATAGAAGAAATGATGAACAGAATAGTTTGGCATGGGAAGGGTGGAAAATAGGAAATCTTCGTCCATTATTCGAACCAATACTGTGGTTCATGAAGCCCTATCCGCAGGGAACTACTTTGACAGATAACATAACTAAATATGAAGTTGGCGCATTTAATGAAAATAAGTTAAAAGAATTAACTACTCTGAATGAAGGTATTGAAGTATGCTCTAATATCTTAAAAGTAAAAACTCAAAAAACTGATAGAGGATTACATCCGACACAAAAAGCAGTGGAATTAATGGAAATACTTATTTCATTAGTTACTAAAGAAGGACAGACAGTGTTAGATCCGTTTTGCGGATGTGGTACAACATTAGTCGCAGCAAAAAGATTAAAAAGGGAGTATATCGGTTTTGAGATAAATGAGGAATATTACAACAATATCTTATTAAGGATGGATGATAATGAATAAAATACAGGTTGGTTTTTCCACACCATTAAATGATGGAGATACAGAAAATACTACTTTAGGATGCAGGTATACAAATCCTGATATTTGCTGAAGTAATGGTATAGTTGGAATATGTGCTTTTGAATCTGAAGATGGTATATGTAAAAAACATTGCGTGCATGGAGAAGAAAGTATAATCAATTAGCTAACGATGAGAAGAGAACAGAATTGTAATATAATAAAATTATTTTTGTGGCAAAAGGGATGAAAAAATGCAATTATCTGATTTTATACGAAAATTCCGTAATCACCCATTGTTATTTGTAGGTACAGGAATGAGTCTAAGATATTTGGGAAATTCATATTCTTGGGACGATTTGCTGAAAAAAATTTGCTTTGAATTAAAAGGTAATAATGAATATTATCATATGTATTTGATGAATGTATTCATAAGAAAAGCGGACTCAATGAAAGACCTAAATACTATAATAGAATAAAGAGGGGATTTAAGTATTTTGATAGTATGTTGATTTGTGTATATCCTAATTATATTAGTGGATGTTTTCATAGGAGAAAAGCATTGTTAGAATATTTAATTGGTCAGAAATATGTAGATTTGTTGTTTGAGCAACTTGATTAGATATAAATATTAAGTGGTAAATAATTGAGAGCGATTGTGTATATTGGATGAATAGTTCTTGGAATCTGTGGGCAGTGTTACGCATACAACAGATATGTAGCTCTACCATAAAGTCACACTCGATTTTTACCCCATTTTATGGCATAATATGTCGAAAAAGATTAAGAAATTCTTGATTTTATGCCAAAAATATTGTTTTTTGCGATAGAGATATTATAATAAATATGCAATCTGACACAGAATACAAAAGAAGGGGAGAAATACAGGATGACAAGTACACAATATATAAGAGCAAACCAGAAAGTATACAATGTCGTGATGGCGCAGCTGATCGTAATGACATTTTTATCAGTAGCGGCATGTCTGACCGGATTTAAGATTACAGTGGCGATTCAGGCAGTGGCAACAGTTGTGGGGATCATAGTTGTGAATACTTATGCGAAGAAGTTCTGGGATGTAAAAAGAGGCGGAGAGATTCTGCTTGGAACAGCAACAGCAGTCTATTTTATTTTCCTTGTATTTAATCATACAAATTTCGTATATGCGTATGCGATGCCGCTTCTGGCAGCAAGTACCATTTATTTAAATGTACGGTTTTTATATATAGGAGGAACGATCGCAGTTGTTGGAAATGTGATCCATATTATTGCACAGATTATCCGTGGAACCGCAGATTCGAGTGAACTTATTTTTGGAATGATCGTGCTTGGCATATTGATCTATGCAGTGCGTGAGACATCTATCCTCCTTACAAAATTTAATGAAGAGAATCTGGAGGTGCAGGCTGCAGCATCCGAAAAGATGCTGGTTACAGCGGAAAATCTGGTGAAACATTTTGATTCTGCGAAAGAAAAATTAGAGACATTAGAGGAAGTGATCAATAATAACAATGAATCTATTTCCAATATTGCCCAGAGCACGGGAAGTACTGCGGAGGCAATCCAGCAGCAGGCATTGATGTGTGAGGAAATCCATAAGAATACGGACAGTGCAGAAAAAGAAACCGAAGCGATGATTGATAAGGCAAATCATACGATGGAGAATGTGGCAGAGGGTGCGAGACTGGTAACAGGATTAAAAAATCAGGCTGACAATGTGGAGCAGGCAAGTAACCAGGCGGCAGAGTCCACCAAACAGGTCAGCAACCGTGTGGAGGAAGTAAAAGGAATTGTTGCGACTATCTTAAGTATCTCCAGCCAGACCAATCTTCTTGCATTGAATGCTTCTATTGAGGCAGCAAGAGCAGGTGAGGCAGGAAAAGGGTTTGCAGTCGTTGCGGAAGAAATCCGTCAGTTATCGGAGCAGACAAAAGATGCAACGAACCGGATCACGGATATCATTCAGGATCTGAATGAAGATGCACAGCATGCGATGGATAGTATGGAACATTCTGCGGATTCAATCCGTGAACAGAACGAACTGATTGAGACAACAAAGAATAAATTTGAGACCATCAATGACGAAATGCAGTCACTGGCAAGTGCAATCGGAGAGATCGAGGGAAGTATGCAGTCCATTTTAAACAGTACAGACACAATTTCCCAGAGTATATCGAATCTCTCTGCAACTGGTGAAGAAATAGCTGCTTCTTCCACAGAAGGACTTCAGACAGCAGAACATGCGGTAGAGGCAATGAAACAGACCAAAGAGATTATTGACGCTACTTATCTGCTGGCGCGGGATTTAGAGACTTATGCAGAATAGATCAGACAGAAAATAACAGTGGGAGGCTGAAAAGTCAGATAGAAATAAGTTACTGTGTGAACAATAACAAAAATGCAGGGATCAGGAATAGAATGAATATTGCATATTGTGAAGATGAAAAGATCCAGTTAGAATATATGGAACAACTGATCAGAAAATGGGCAGATGAAAGGAAAAGCACTGCTATATATTTTGGCTATGGCAGTGCAAAGGAGCTGTTATTTGAGCATCCGGACAGCTTTCCTTTCGATCTGCTCTTTTTGGATATTGATATGGACGGCATGGATGGCATGGCGCTTGCGAAGGAGATACGGAAATGGGATAAAAATCTCCCTATCGTATTTTTGACGAACCGCAGTGAGTATGTGTTTGAAGGGTATGAGGTCGGGGCGTTGCGTTACCTGTTAAAACCGGTGGAAGAGACAAAGCTGTTTTCTCTGCTGGAGGAGATTTCTTATGCGCTTGGCAAAGAAAGACGCTATCTGATCGAAAACGTGGATGGGGAGACTGTAAAAATTCCGGTCGATACCATTTATAGTGTGGAGGCGAAAGGGCATTATATCCGTCTGCACACGAGCGCGGGTGATTATGAATACAAAAAGAACCTTTCTGAAATAGCAGGGAAATTGATGGAAAATCAGCCGGAACAGGCAGAAAAATTTGTCAGCACGCACAGGAGCTTTATTGTCAGCCTTGCGGCGGTGGAGCGCGTGCAGCGCACAGAGTGCATCCTTTCGGATGGCAGTAGTGTGCCGGTGAGCAGGAATGCATATAAGAGTGTAAATGAAGCGTTTATCCGGTATTATATGGAACATGGGGATATGTGTGAAAAATAAGTTTTTTATTCATAGGAAATTACGTCCTATGAATGAAAAAGCCTTTCAGGCGGGATGTGCACCCCTCGGAGAAGAAGTTTGCTGTAAACAGCAGGAATGAGGAACAAAATGAGGATACCCCTGATTACAAAATATCTGGAAGAAAAGAATATGGAGTACCAGAATGCCCTGCTCGAAAAACAGGTGCAGGAGATACAGAATATCTATCTTACCATGCGCGGCTGGCGTCACGATTACCACAATCATTTACAGGCGATGAAAGCGTATGTGAAGATGGGGCAGTATGACAGGTTAGAGGAATATTTAGGATTGTTGGAGCAGGATTTAGATCACGTCAACCAGCTGATCGAGACTGGAAATGTCAATTTAGATGCCATCTTAAATTCAAAAATATCCTTAGCACAGAAAAACGGAATCGCTATCGATTATCAGGCGAAATGCCCGGAAACACTTGCCGTCAGTGATATCGATCTGTGTGCCCTGATCGGAAACCTCCTTGATAATGCTGTGGAATCCTGTGAGAAACTTACCGCGGAGAAACCGTTTATCCGCCTTTATATCGGCGTGCTAAAAAAACAGCTTTATATTTCGGTGTCAAATGCAACGAATGAGACGGTGCGGAAGATGGATTCCGAGTATATCAGCAAAAAGCGGGGGAATCACGGACATGGATTAAAACGGATCAATCTTGTGGTTGAAAAATATGGCGGCTATATTAACCGGCAGAATGAGCCGGGGGTGTTTGTGACGGAGATTATGCTGCCGCTGTAAAAGTTTCTGAAAAAAATTGGTTTGTATATGGACGATACCATTGGTGCACGGAAGATGACCTTCCGTGCACTTTTTGTGCCTGAGAAAAAAATACTGATAGAGTATAGGTACAGAAGTGATACAGCGTACAGATGTACCAAAATCACGAAAGTATCAGGGAAAATAGTGGAGATAGATCATTATGAAACTCATCCAGAACACAGAGTTGTTGTGAGAGACAGACCAATTTATAAGAAGGTGCGTAAGTACGTAATCATCCGTATCTGTCCGCAACTATATTTTTCTGATACACTCTT
>OOCD01000050.1_pt1 | contig 87005 bp, 83 predicted proteins | sample 1671791 | NCBI WGS metagenome assembly OOCD01 (sample SAMN06348193, study PRJEB24527) | human gut metagenome | biome: human gut; feature: ankylosing spondylitis patient; material: feces | host: Homo sapiens | place: China | collected 2015-10
GATTCTCAAAATCTTTCAAGGTTTCTCACTGTTCAGTTATCAATGTTCTTTGTTTGCTCTCTTGCGACAGCTTGATTATTTTATCAAATCACTGTTCGTTTGTCAAGCATTTTTTATTTTTTTGAACTCTGTTTTAAGTTCTCTGTCTTGTGACAGCTTGATTATTCTATCAAAATGTTTTTCATTTGTCAAGAACTTTTTTCATAACTTATTTAATCAGCTTATTCAAAGCAATATTTATAAAGTCATGCCTGTAAATTGTAACTCACAAGCTCTACAATTCAATGTGTCCCGCGAGTCAGCTTTGATATAATATCATCTGTGTCGCATAAAGTCAACACATTTTTTATCTTTTTATATATATTTTTTTCTCATTGTTTTTACACAACTATATATTGTATTTACATACTTATCCACATACCATTTATTGCTTAGGCACTTTTCTCTTTTATGCATTATTACACCGATGCTACAGTATATTCTCTATCAGCTTTATGACAGGATTGTTTTCATACAGATACTTAAGCATCACCGAATCATTTATATATGCTGTCATTGTCTGTCCTATTTCAGATGCAGCAAATAACGATGTAAGAGCAAGGAGCAGCCATACGATAACCATTCCCTTTATAAATCCTACCGCAAAGCCGGCTACCCGGTTTACAGTACTGATAACCGGCACCCTTTCTATTTTTCTGATGATGTGACGGACTATGTATGCCACTATTCCCAGCAAAAAAAATACTATAAAAAAAGACAAACCTGTCATAATGGCATTTGTAAGCTGTGCGGATATGGTGTCGTATGCTCCGGATTGCTGCAGCAATATGTTTGCCATATCAAAATCGCCTGTGGCTTTTTGTCCCTGTGCAGCTATTTGTTTTTCAATACCGTTTAAAATTACGGGTTCTATTCCTGTCTGTGATAATATATGATCCCTGACATATGGGGCTGCCATGGTTGATGCAGCAAGCATTACTATCCAGGCTGCAAGCGAATATACCATGCGAAGCACACCTCTTGTGTAGCCTCTCACCACATTCCACGCAATAATACATATCACCGCAATTAACAGCCAGTTCATTTCAGTCTCACCTCGTCCATTGCGCCGTCATAGATGAAGATATAGTTATTCATACCCGATTTATACATCACCTTGTACAGTTTGTTGTCAAATGTATGATAGAATTTCTTAACTCCGTGTATGGTGTATATCTCACAGGCTGTGTCTCCTGTGACGCACACCTCGTTATTGCTGTCAAACTCTATACTATTGTAGGCAATAGCTGTGTCGTTTTCCATAAGCATCTTACCGTTAAAATCATAAAGCTTGATATGACTGGTGCAATTTTTATCATTGTTGGAGTATGCCACTCCTATATATTTATTATTGTAAAATACGCTGTCAATCTGCTTTTGCAGCTTGATAGTCTGCTTGAGCTTTGGCTTCTGGCTTCCGTCAAATACCATAATATTTTGGTCGGAAATTGCTATCATCCTGCTGTCTGAAACATATGCAATTTCAGGTATAAGCTGATTCTCATACTTGTAAGTGCCGACATTGTTGTCTATCTCATTTTGTCCTACTGATCCAAAATTGTAAAAAGCTATGACGCTGTCCGTCTTTCCGCCGGAAACATCTATCATATCTACAGCCATTTTTTTAGCATCATATGAAAGAGCTATATCAACAGGTATGTTCTTCTGTTCTCCGAAAAACTCACCGCTTGCCAGCTCTTTTCCGTTTACATCATACAGCTTTACATAATAATTTTCATTCTCACTGACAAGGACTGCCACTGTGCCCTGGCTTGCTATGCAGGCTTTTATAATAGGCCACGATGTTCCTATTTCTTTTTTTACTCCCTTCTTGTCCATGATATAGAGGTCTGTTCCACCCCTGTCATAGATAGTCATAAAGCTTTCGCATGTGACTACCTGTGGCGATGACATCTCAAATGCCTGGTTCCATATACGGTTTCCGTCTGAGTCTGTATACAATACACCATCATTGCTGTACTCCACTACCGCTCCGCAGAAATCCACGAACGACACCGCACTCTTGTCCTTCTGCTCCACGCTGTTTTTGACGTCAAATGACTTGTAGGTGCGCAGCGCCATCCACAACCATACTATAAGAAATAAAGCCACGACTGCTGCCACGACTATTATTATTCTTTTTGCTATTTTTCTTCTATGCTTTCGTATTTTCTCCTCGAGCTCGTCCAAATCGGTCTCGACAGTTTTAAAGTCTGATTTCTGTGCCATAATCTTATCCTTTTGTTCTACTTCCAAAGTGTTTGTTACTTGTCAGTATACCATTCACCGGATATTTTTTCCACTGGAATTAAATCTTCTTCTGTGGACATGGCAGGAAGTGTCTCCTTTTTGTCTATTGTGCCGCTCATTCCAGCGCCGGCTTTAAGCCCGATAAGCACTATAAGCACTGCTATCGCTGCAATCATCACTACAGATGCAAACGAACCCTTGCGCGGTTCTTTTCCCGCCTCCATGGCTTTTCTGTACCGGCCGCGTTCTTTCGATATGCTGCCAAATTCCTCAGGAAACGACACATTGATCCTGTCGTCTGCCGGAGCGCTTCTATGTATCCGGCTGTAGCTGCTTTTGGCCGCTGTGTCAGTGTCCTCATACCGGCTGCTGCTTTTATTATTGTCATCGGCATTACTATAACTGTCGATTTTATTATTGTTGTTTGCATTACTATAGCTGTAGGTTTTATTGCAGGTGTCAGTTTCATTATAGCTGTCAGCACTATCACAATGCTCATTCATGCGGTAATATACAAAAAATCCTGTCTTTTTCTTCAGATGATTATTCTTTTTGATAAAGAAGTTTTCCTCCTGTTCGGTCCTGTTCAAAAGGAACATAAGCTGATGAGCACCGCCAAAGTGCTCCCTGTGTATATTTTCAAGCATGGGTGTTGGCTCAGCCGGAAAATCCTCCTGCCTGAATGCCCATCCGACAATAATCAGCTCCTCGTAGCTTTTCTTTATCTCCGCGAACACTCTGCTCCATACCTTGTTGGTCCAAAGAGGCGCATTTTTGTCAAACTCCATATCATATACTGCAATCGCCGCCTCCACAAATGTGGCATACCTGCCTCCGCTGCTCTCTGTATGCCCCATGAGTACAAAAACCTCTTTATCCTTAAAGCCCTCTGTCTTTATGCGCTTGTACGCTTTCTCCGATATGTAAACCCGGCCCTCATCCGCCGGTGTACCAATCTGCTTGACGTTGTTCGTCACAATATCTATCATGCCAGCCTCCTTTTTCGGTCAGCATAGCACTTGCAGATTGTAAATTTATGCAATATTATGCGATTATAAATATATATTGTATTAAATGCCATAAATCACACTTAAAATAGCCGTCAAGCCGCATCCCCCAAAAATAATTTACCAATTACACATAATCCGTCAGTACACTGTCAAATTATTTAGTTAATCACTAATGAAAAAAGGACGCATGAACCCATGCGCCCGACTTTTCCCATATGAAACAGTCAATTGCTTCGCACTCGACACCCTATAATCCACCGGAAAGCGTACAGTATATTCTGAAGAAAACAATATGAACTGCCGCAGGGTTCCATTATGTAAAATAGCAAGAATGACTAAACTCATTCCACATGCTATCCACACGAAATCCTGCGGCTGACTTCATATTTTTTCTGAGGAATATACTGTATGCTGCACCGGTGAACACAGCCTCCAAGTGCGAAGCACATAAAACCTACTACTTCATATAATTCTTTACTTTGTTGTAGATGCCCTCTGCATCCAGCCCATACTTGTGGATAAGCTCCACTGCCGGTCCTGACTCGCCGAAGCGGTCCTCTACACCGATACGCAGAAGCTTTGCTGGCTGCTCCTCACAGAGTACCTCTGCCACAGCACTTCCGAGTCCTCCATTGATAGAGTGCTCCTCTACTGTAACTGCCTTGCCTGTCTTTGATACAGATTTAACAATCAGCTCTCTGTCGATTGGCTTGATTGTATGGATATTGATAACCTCAGCATCTATGCCGTCTGCTGCGAGCATTTTTGCTGCCTCAAGTGTCTCTGATACCTCAAGTCCTGTTGCAAATATAGATACATCCTTGCCTTCCTTGAGTACGATACCCTTTCCGATTTCAAACTTGTAGTCCGGTGTGTCGTTGATTACAGGCACTGCAAGTCTGCCGAATCTAAGGTATACAGGGCCTACATGGTCGTATGCTGCCTTTACTGCGGCTCTTGCCTCCACATCGTCTGATGGGTTTATTACAACCATGCCAGGGATTTCTCTCATGAGTGAAAGGTCCTCGAGGCACTGATGTGTAGCTCCGTCCTCACCTACAGAGATTCCTGCATGTGTGGCACCTATCTTGACATTGAGATGAGGATATCCGATTGAGTTTCTTACCTGGTCATAGTTTCTGCCTGCTGCAAACATGGCAAATGAGCTGATAAAAGGCACCTTGCCGCATGTAGCAAGTCCTGCTGCGATACCAGTCATATTGCACTCTGCGATTCCGCAGTCCCAGTGACGCTCAGGAAACTCCTTCTGGAAGATACAGGTCTTTGTGGCACCTGCCAGGTCAGCATCAAGTACAATAAGGTCATCGTGTGCTTTTCCAAGCTCTACGAGTGCGTTTCCGTAGCTATCTCTTGTAGCGATTTTCTTTACTTCTGACATAATGCTTCACCTGCCTTTTCTAAGTCTGCCATTGCGATTTCATACTCCTCGTCATTTGGAGCCTTTCCATGCCATCCTGCGGCATTTTCCATGAAGGATACGCCCTTGCCCTTTACAGTCTTTGCGATAATGGCTGTAGGCATGCCCTTTGTCTCACGGGCTTCCTTGAAGGCTGCCCTGATCTGGTCAAAATCGTTACCATCGATATTGATTACGTGGAAATTGAATGCCTCAAACTTCTTGTCGATTGGGTATGGTGAGCATACATCCTCAACAGAACCGTCTATCTGGAGGTTGTTGTTGTCAACGATGACTACGAGATTGTCGAGCTTGCGGTGGCCTGCCCACATGGCTGCCTCCCAGATCTGTCCCTCCTGAATCTCGCCATCTCCTGTGAGTGTGTATACACGGTAATCCTTCTTGTCATATTTGCCTGCTGCAGCCATTCCTACTGCGACAGATACGCCCTGTCCGAGCGAGCCGCTTGACATATCAATGCCAGGGATGTGCTTCATATCAGGATGTCCCTGCAGATATGAGCCTGTATGACGGAGTGTCTTTAAATCCTCCTTTGGAAAATATCCTTTCTCTGCGAGTGTAGAGTAAAGTCCCGGTGCTACGTGTCCCTTTGAGAGCACGAAACGGTCCCTGTCCTCCCATTTAGGATTGGCAGGGTCTACATTCATCTCCTCAAAATACAGATATGTAAAAATATCTGCTGATGAAAGTGATCCACCCGGATGTCCGGATTTGGCACTGTGAACTGCTGTCACAATGTCCTTGCGAATTTCATTCGCCATCTTCTCAAGTTCAAGATTGTTCATGATGTCTCCTTCTATCATTTATATCTCTGTTCTTCCCTGAAGCGCCCTAAGCAGGGTCACCTCGTCAATATATTCCAAATCGCCTCCTACGGGAACTCCGCTTGCGATTCGTGTCACTTTGATGCCGGTAGGCTTGATGAGCTTGCTGATATACATGGCCGTAGTCTCGCCCTCCAGGCTTGAATTGGTCGCTATAATGACCTCGTCTACATCTTTTTCAAGGCGTACCATGAGCTCCTTCAGACGGATATCCGCCGGACCTATGCCAAGCATGGGTGAAATTGCGCCACCCAGCACATGATACACGCCCTCATATTTACCGGTCTTTTCGTATGCCACAAGATCCCTCGTATTCTCAACAACCATGATGGTCTTGTGGTCTCTTGCCGCATCCTTGCAGATGGGGCATAGCTCGTCATCTGTGAGTGTATAGCAGCATTTGCAGTATCTGACATGCTCCTTCGCATCGATTATGGCGTCAGAGAGCGATTTTGCCTGCTCCTTTGGCATATTTATGATATGAAATGCCAGTCTCTGCGCTGTCTTGGCTCCGATTCCCGGAAGCTGTGACAGCTCCTCTATTAATTTTGATATCTCACTGCTGTAAAAATCCATTAAAACAGACCGCCACCCAGGCCACCGGTAATTTTGGACATAGATGCCTGTGACTGCTCATCAATCTGGCGAAGCGCCTCATTGGTTGCTGCCATGATGAGATCCTCGAGCATCTCGATATCGTCAGGATCCACTACCTCCTCAGATAATTTGACCTTTGTGATTTCCTTTTTTCCAGAAACAGTGACTTCAACTGCTCCGCCGCCTGCCTTTGCCGTAACCTCAGCATCCTCAAGCTGCTTCTGAGCCTCCTCCATCTGACGCTGCATCTTCTGCGCCTGTTTCATAAGATTGTTCATGTTTCCCGGCATTCCTCCAGGGAATCCACCTCTTCTTGCCATTCTGGCGTCCTCCTTGTTTTTGATGGGCTAATCCCAGCCCTGTTTATAACTTAGTTTTCTTCCTCTATATCAAAATTTATCATATCTGTCAAGTCCACAACCGCTTCCTTTGCGCTGACTGCGGAATTATTTTTCTTGACCGTCACCTCGACTTTTTTGCCTATACGCTTTTCTATAAGCGAAGCCAGCGTATCCATACAGCCTGCACGGTTTTCAGAGAGATACTCATATGCATTCTCATCATCAAACATTAAAATCAAGTCAGAGGAATTTCCCAGCGATGTCACAGCCTTGTTCAGATAAACCTTTGATGTTGCTCCCATCTCCGAAAGTATGGATTTCCAGTGCTTCATGAGCTCTGAGATATCCTGTGGTATTGCTTTGGGAAGCTCCTTTTTCACTATAGGCCCGCTTGCTGCGGCCTGCTGCATATCCTGTGTCTGCGCAGCCTGTGCCGCTATAGGTATACCCTTTTCAAGCTTTTTCTCTATGCTGTTTATGCGGTCAAGCACCGAATCATAGCTCTTTTCCATCTGCGGCCTGCACAGCTTTATTATGGCTATCTCGACCATAATACGCTTTTGCGATGCAAACTTTACCTGGCTGGACAGCTCGGAAAATACCCTGATATACCTGATGAGTGTCTCAGGCTTTACAAGCGCTGCCTCTTCCTTAAGTGCCTCAAGATTGTCCTTTGAGATGTCGAGCACTTCCTCCATATCGTCGGAGCTCTGCAAAAGCAAAAGATTCCTCATATACCATGTGAAATCATTGACAAGCTGCGACAGCTCCCTGCCATCATCTATGAGCTCGCCCAGTATGCGGATTGCACCTGTCACATCCTCGTCGAGTATGCGCCTTAAGAGCCTTGAAAACACCTCTGTGTCCACCGCTCCAAGCACCTCGAGCACATTTTCATAGGTGAGTTTCTCACCCAGATGGAAAGCAATGCACTGGTCAAGAAGACTTAACGCATCTCTCATGGAGCCGTCTCCTGCCTTGGCCACGTACCTTATGGCGCGCTCCTCGACCTCCACATGCTCCTGCTCCATCAAATCGCTGAGTCTGGATGCAATCGTATCTATGGAAATCCTGTGGAAATCATAGCGCTGGCATCTGGACAGGATAGTAATGGGTATCTTGTGTGCCTCGGTGGTCGCCAGTATAAATATAACGTAGCTCGGCGGCTCCTCAAGTGTTTTTAAAAGTGCATTGAAGGCTCCTGCCGAAAGCATGTGAACCTCGTCGATGATATAGACCTTGTACCTGCCCTCTGTCGGGCGGTATGTGACCTCCTCACGAATCTGTCTGATATTGTCCACGCCGTTGTTTGACGCTGCATCTATCTCTATGACATTCATGGATGAGCCCTCAGTGATTGCCCTGCACGACGGACATTCGCCACATGGGCTTCCGTCTACAGGGTGCTCACAGTTGACTGCCTTTGCAAATATCTTGGCCACAGTGGTCTTTCCTGTACCTCTCGTGCCGCAAAATAAATAGGCATGCCCTATTCTGTCAGCTTTTATCTGATTTTTCAGTGTTGTTACAATGTGTTCCTGTCCCTTTACGTCCTCAAACTCCTGTGGACGGAACTTACGGTATAGGGCCTGATAAGACACGCCTTTTCACCTTCCTTATATCTAATATTGCTGCTTAATCTCCGAAGCAGATACCGGTGCGCTTTGCTTCCTTGATCATCTGGCTCTTTGGATCTACAGTCTTAAGCTTTCCTGCTACGTCGGCAAGCGGAACCCTCTTTGTCTGTCCGTTTACCATGGCTATCATGCAGCCGTAATCCTCATCCATGATGGCCTTTGCTGCTGCTGAGCCAAGACGTGTACAAAGCACTCTGTCGTAAGGACATGGGCTGCCGCCTCGCTGTGTATGTCCCGGAACTGCCACTCTGACCTCAAGACCGAGTCTTTCGCTGATGCGGTCTGCAACCTCGTATGATACTGACGGGTATTTGCTCTTTGCAAGCTTCTTCTTGTATTCCTTTTTGGAAAGGGCTGCATCCTCCTTGGAGATGGCTCCCTCTGCTACTGCAAGAATGGTAAAGCCCTTGCCCTCCTTTGTTCTCTTGTGGATGGCATCTACGACCTTGTCAATATCGTATGGTATCTCAGGAAGCAGAATGATGTCTGCACCGCCCGCAACACCTGCGTACAGTGTGAGCCAGCCTACCTTGTGGCCCATAACCTCAACGATAAATACACGGTTGTGGGATGCTGCTGTGGTGTGGATGCAGTCGATTGCATCTGTAGCTATATTGATCGCGCTCTGGAAGCCAAAGGTCACATCTGTGCCGTAGATATCATTGTCGATTGTCTTTGGCAGATGAATGATATTAAGTCCCTCTTCCCTGAGAAGATTGGCTGTCTTTTGTGTGCCGTTTCCGCCCAGGATAACGAGACAGTCAAGACCAAGCTTCTTGTATGTGTTTTTCATGGCTGCGACCTTGTCCAGTCCGTTCTCATCCGGCACTCTCATAAGCTTAAAAGGCTGTCTTGATGAGCCGAGTATTGTGCCGCCCTTTGTCAGGATGCCCGAAAAATCCTTTGATGTGAGTATTCTGTAGTTCTCATATATGAGTCCCTTGTACCCGTTCTCAAAGCCGTAAATCTCAAGCTCGTCGACATTGTGTGCCAGCGCCTTTACCACGCCTCTCATGGCTGCGTTAAGTGCCTGGCAGTCTCCTCCGCTGGTAAGCATTCCAATTTTCTTCATTGCTGCTTCCTCCTTATGCATTATTATGATTGTCTTTTATTATGCTAATCCCTGTACTCCTTATCCTTCTCCTCCTCGCGGAGCCTATCCTCCTCATTCATGAGCTTTCTGAAAATACGCTCAAAAATAAACTCATAGGTGAGTGCTGCGCCGACAGGAAGTATGAAAATGAGTGGAATAATAATCCATGCAAGTATAAGTGATACCACAAGTATCACTATGACCAATAATGTCCACGGCAGGTTGGCGATAAGAATGAGTATTGTATTCTTAAGGGTTATCTTTGTGACCTGCTCAAATCGTGAAATATACGCTGATGTGTATATGGCCCAGGCTGCGGCAATAAGTGCCATTATGATGAACACGATGGAGAAGGTTCCCCACTGATTGCCTGTCTTAAGACCTGACCATGTAATATAAATATCTCCCAAAAGCACGATAAGTATTATAAGCTGTACCAGCCATGCCTTGGTGGCCTGCTTGAAATTTACCTTAAACGCATGCCAGTAGCCTCTCCACACATAGCCCTCATCGCGATGGATGACACGGCGCGATGTATCGTAAAGTGCTGTGGATGCCGCTCCTATTGTAAAAACAGGTATGCATGATATGATCCAGCAAAAGCTCAAAATAACCATATCTACCAGTTTGTTTAATGCTCTGAAAAATTTGTTGTCTATGTTGAAAATGCCCATAATGCCCTCCTATATCCTGTGGTGCTCTCTGTTTTGTTCTCTCTTTTTCTCATAGCGTTCTTCACGCTGCCTCTTCCTCTCCTCAGGTGTGAGGCGTTCCTTTTTCCTGCCGATATAGATATTCCACTTAAGATATGCCTCCTGGGCATTTCTTGACTTGTAGATGATATTTTTCTCCTCACCTACTATATCTGTGATGCTGTACCAGCCTTTATCGTACATGAACTCTGACTGCTTATCATCGAAGTCCTTGGTTCCCAGCACAAATTTGTGTATTGCATGCTGCTGTCCCATGTAATCCTGTCCTCCTTGTTGTAATTTTATTTTATAGCCACCTTGTCCAGTACATAGTCAACTGCCTGCCTAAGGTGCTTATCATTCTTATACTGCTCAGTTTCCTTAAGCTTTAGAGCTTCTTCTCTGGTGAACATATCACGCAGTACCACCCGGTGATGCTCTACCGGTATATATGACACCTTGTCCTCAAACACAGGCTTCAGCACATAGTACGGCACCGCCTTTTCTCTCTTAGATGCCGCAAGCGATACTATGTTGTCAACCACGCATACGCCAAGGGTTTCACTATATATAATCTGTTTCTTTTGAAACATGCTTTTACCTCCGTATTTACATACACATCTATAATATCACAGACAGCGTTCTTTTTCAAAAACATTTTATCTGGCATTTATTTTTTTATCTTTCTGGTCATAGAAATATGGTCAGACGCATGTATACTTATCCTATATTTTGTATGAGAAAATTAAGCAAAAAATTTGGAGGATATATGAAGAAAGCAGCCGTTTTTAACGATTTGTCCGGCTTTGGAAAATGCTCTCTGACCGCCGCAATCCCAGTACTGTCCGCGCAGGGCGTACAGTGCTGTCCCATGGCATCAGCAGTGCTGACAAACCAGACAGGATATGAATATCATAAATGCACAGACCTGACAGCCATGATTAAGGACTACATCGACAACTGGCAGAAAAATAATGCCCATTTTGACGGCATTTACAGCGGTTTCATGACAGGCTCAAAGCAGATTGAGCTTTTTATGGATTTTTTTGATGTATTTTATGAGGAAAACACCATGCTGCTCGTGGACCCTGTGATGGGCGATGACGGCAGAACCTACGGCATATACTCTGCCGCTCTTTTGGATGGCATGAAGGCGCTTTCCAGGAAGGCCGATGTCATCACGCCAAACCTGACCGAGGCATGCCTTTTGGCGGACTATGATATCGAAAAGGTATACAGCGACACGAGAAAGGATGTGCTCCTTCCACTTGCGGCAGAGATAAGCGAGAAGCTGCGATGCCTGTCCGGCAAAAATCAGGATGTAATCATCACCGGCATCAAATGCAGGGATGACAAGGCACCCTTTATATACAATCTCGTGACTACCGCAAACGGTACTACAACCCACAGATCACACTTTTTCGACGTGAGCTTTTCCGGCACCGGCGATCTGTTTGCATCTGTTATATGCGGAAGCAGGCTGAACGGATTTTCCACAGAGGAGGCCGCTGAGCGCGCCGGAAAATTCCTGTATGACAGCATCGCAGATACCATGAATGATGACACCGCACCGAATGACGGAGTGAATTTCGAGAAGTTTTTGCGGGAGCTGATGTGATGTTTATGTGATTCTTATCACCCTTTGCAGAAAATTTTTCGAATTGTCAGTTGACCTCTTAAGTTAGGCTTAACACAAAACAAAGGAGAACATATTTTTATGAACTCACAGGTTAAAAAACTCACATTTACTGCCCTCATGGCAGCCATGATTACTATTTTTACAGCATATATATGCCACATTCCGGTTGGACAGAATGGCGGATATATTCATTTTGGCGATAGCCTTATCTATATCGCAGCGTGCCTCCTTCCATGGCCGTATGCAATGACAGCCGCAGCTATCGGCGGTGGCATGGCAGATTTGCTGACCGCACCTATCTGGGCGCCTGCAACAATCATCATAAAGGCACTCATATCCATCCCGTTTACCAACAAATCAGATAAAATTGTGACCGTGAGAAATGTAGTATCGACAATCATAGCTTTCGCAATTTCCGCAACCGGCTATGCCATTGCAGAGGCATTTATCACATATGGTTTCACAAAGCAGGCCTTCACCGGTCTCATCGCAATAATTCCGGTTTCTGTTCCGGGAAGCTGTATACAAAGCGGCGGAAGTGCTATAATATTTGTTATTCTTGGACTGGTGCTCGATAAAATCGGATTCAAGAGAAGATTTTTCACATTGGAGGAGACTAAATAATGGCTGATATAATCTATACATACAAAAACGAGGTTTATGCAAATATCACAAATAAATGTGACTGCGCTTGTACATTCTGTATACGCTCTCAGAAGGACGCTATAGGCGATGCGACAACGCTCTGGCACAAAGTTGATCCGACATACGACGAAATAATCGCCGCAATTGATGCTTTTGATTTTACAGGATATGAGGAATTCGTTTTCTGTGGATATGGTGAGCCGACATGTGCTCTTGAAATGCTAGAGAAAACCGCTAAATATGTAAAGGACAAGTATCATCTCCCTATCCGTGTAAACACGAACGGACTAGGTAATCTCTACCACGGACGCGATATCGTCCCGGAGTTGGCTGAATATGTGGATTCTGTTTCCATCAGCTTGAATGCTGCAAATGCCGAGGAATACAATAAAGTCACAAGACCAACCTTTGACAATGCTTATGAGGCTATGCTGGATTTTGCTGAGGAATGCAACCGCATGATCAAGCATACACAGCTTTCCATCGTGGATGTACTCCCTGAGGAGGATATTAAGACCTGTCAGCAGATTGCTGATGAGAGGGGTATTCATCTGAAGATACGTCATTTTTCGAATTAGGAATAGAGTAAAAAATACCCATTTTCCATTATAGAATATAGTTATAATGGAAAATGGGTATTTATATTGCTTCATTGTCAGTTAAGAACTTCTCCTTTATTCACTATCCTTCTCCCTTTCTTTTTTCATCTTCATAAACATATTATCCCATTCAGTTTCATCGACCCACTCGTCATCAGATGCTATCATAGCCTTGCCTGCTTAGCTTCCATTGTAAAGAAATTAGTCATGTTGCACTATCTCTCAATCTTACCCCAAAAATAATTGCAGATACCATCAATATTCCCGTAAGTCCATAGTACACTATTCGAATACTAAATATATTCAAAAGTCCTCCAACAATAAGAGAGCCTACTGTTCTTGAAATAAGAATTGTAAATCTTGCTGTCGTGAAAGTCCTTCCTACTATCTCCGGGCTGCTTTCCACCTGTATTTCGGTCTTAAATCCCAGCGGGCAGAATGTTGATGTCATACCAACAAGTCCTGCTCCAATAAAATACATCCAAATATTTGGTGAAATTCCTATCATTAAATAACTTAATGCTGCTGTAAAAAGTCCTAACGAAATTATGTTTTCGGGCTTTAATTTCTTTATTTTTCCAAGAATAAATGCTGAAGCCACCATCATTCCTAAACCTTCAACCATATTTCCAATTCCATACCAAGCTGATGACATTTTAAGGGTATCTTCTATCATCGTAATTTCAAGTGGTAATGCAATTCCTATGCATAGCATAAAAATATTCCAAAAAATTACAGTAGACAATATTCTCTCTTTTTGAAATATCTTAATATAGGTTCTCCATATTCCTTTTTTCCTATATATCTTTATATCCTTTTCCTCTGTACACTTTATGTCCTGCATACAATTCATTTGTATGAAACCATAAATTACTGCTGATATAATATACAATAATATATTGATTACTAGATTTATTCCAATATCGAATTTTGCAGCCAGAAATGATGCACAAATTGGTCCCATAATTAGTGATGCTGAATCAACAACATTCATTACCGAAGCCATCTTAAATATTTCTTCCTTAGAAAACACATCAACCATTAGCGCACTTGACGTACTGTGCTCAAATTCTAAAATTAAATTCATCAAAAAAGTAGTAAGATAAATACTCCAAACACTTCTATTATTTAACAATACTAAACAAATTACAGCCTTTATAAAACCAGAAATTATCATCAATCTCTTTTTGTTATACCGGTCAATCATCTCACCCAGCATCAACATTACAAATGCTGGGAGAAATTGTGATACAAAAAATCCTCCGATTACAGCTACGGACTCTGTCATGTTGTATAAATAAATTACAATTCCTACATCGTAAACATATCCTGCAAAACCTGACAGAAATTTTGCAGTTGATAACATTGTAAGATTTTTATAAATACTCATATTTTCTTTATTTGTCATATATAAGATTCCTCACACATCAAATGGGCTGCCATTTGACAGCCCTTTGATTTAACTAATACTCTTTGAAGTTACCTAAGCCATATACTTCCGTATAGCTTTCTGATTTTTGACCGGTCTGTGCACTTGCCAACATCATCTTTTCATTCCTCCTCTCAATTAAACTATATTTATGGTTATCTTCCTGGTAAATTACAGGAATAGTGCCATCTAATGAGTAACAACACATAATTAATGCCATAGATTTAAATATTCACTTGTATTTTTATTTATTTGGCTAAATTTATTTTCTCCAAGCTCTGGGTACTCTACTAAAATCCAAAATATTTTTTCCATTGCTTTTTTCCACTCACTGCAATAAGGATATTTTGCCTTCACATCATTCGTCACTTGAAAAGTCTCTCCTCTACAACGTCCACCACACAGAAACTTTATATTACATTTCGCACAGTCTTCATTTATCTGAGAAATATTTAATGTTTGAAATTCTTTTCTTATATCTGATTTTTCATACTTTTCTTTAAAATCTTCGTCAAAAATGTTACAAAACTCAAACTGTCCATCGTATAAATTTAGGCATGGATATATGCCTCCATCTGGAGCTATCGTCAAAGTTATTACTCCAGCTCCACAGGCAACCATTTTTTGTGAAAAACGTGCTCCCATAACCAATCCCATAAATGAAGTTTCATCCAAGACATCTATAATATCAGGTCTTTTTTTTATTAGCTTGTACATTATATCCACAAATTCGTCTAATGGCACCCTCTCCATTTGCCCCACAGCTCTCCCCATATTCATAAGTGAAATCAATCTTACTTTTTTAATATTGTTGTTTATTGCAAAATCAAAGTACTCTTCTAATTTATTAATATTTCCTCTGTGATACACTAAATTTGTTTGTATATCTACACAATATTTATTTAATAATCTTATTGCCGATATTACACTATCCCATGTTCCTTTGCCTCTCACAAACTCATGACTCTCTCTATCTGTGCCATCCAAAGATATTTGCACATTTATATTATTTTTCTTTGCCATCCTTGCAAATGCCTCGTCTACCAAAGTACCATTTGTGGATAAGCCAACTTTGAATCCTAATGATCGTGCATATTCCACTAACTCTGGAAATTTTTCTCCACACAATGGTTCTCCACCCAAAAAAGATAATCCCTTTTCTTTTTCATCCATGATTAAAAGACATCTGTCCAATGCTTTCTTAGCTTTATCCAAAGACATGCTTTCAAGATTTTGATTGGGCATATCAGCTACACAACAATGCCTGCATCTTAAATTACATCTCATTGTTTGTAAAAATGTAATCTTATTTGGTTTTAATACTTTTCTATTTGTTACTACATTCCCCTTTAATGTCGAATGTAAAACATTACTTTCTTCCAGTGGTAAAAAGAATTTGTTAATTTCCTCTACTTGTTCTTTTTCCGATTTTCCATAAAGTTTCTGTGCCACTTTAACTTTATCACCGTTTTTTCTCATTTCCTCTAATGCTTTAAATCCAGTTTCTGTGACCGCAATCCAAAATGGAACATTTGGAAAAATAACTATTCTATTTTTTCCTCTAACTGAAAATGTTTCGTAATCTTCAAGTACCAACTTATCTTTCTGCATTACATAAATGTTTCCTTCCGAATACTATTATTTTATATTTTTATAATCAACGATTACTTTCATTTGAAATAATACTCTTACTAAAACAAAAAGACCATAGCAAATCCGTTTAATTATGATTAACCGAATACGTTATGGTCTTTTATAATAATTTTAGCAATACTTATAACATTATTTTTTTATGAAAGGACAACCATTATGAAATTTTCTAAATTAAAAAAACATTTATTAATTGGCATACTTTTATGTTACATCATTTCAACAACAAAACCTTTAAATCCAAATTCATCATCATATATTAATAATACATCAGATGAATGCGAAAATGATATTGAACTCTTATATGATTTAGAAAATCCTTATTAATCAAATTGTTCATATCTTCTTTTTATTATTTCAAGGTTTCTTTTATTTTCAGGATAAGCCTGACAAAGCTGATATGCAGTCCAGATATACAGCTTTGCCAGACGCTTTTCTTCATCATTTCCTTTTATTTGCAGGCTGCATCCAATATTATAATAGAAATTGTAAAGATAATTCATCTTATTTTCTGCCAGCCCTCTTTTTATTGCTTTAAAGCAAATTTCCATACTTTTCTCATGTTCTCCCATTACCCCAAGAATATTCGAATAGCCTATATAAATCAAATATATCGGTTTAGTATCATTTACCATATCAGCACGCTCAAAATATTTTATCAAGTTTTCATAAAAGACGCAGGCCTTATCCAGCTTTCCTAAAAGCTTATAAAAAATAGCGATTTCATGTAAAATAATAATCTCTGTTTCACGATAAATTCTGTTCATATTAAATTCTTCTGTATTAATATTTCCACATGTGTATGACCAAGCCTCCTCAAGTTTTTCAATAACCTGTCTTTCATTAATCATTCCCTGCTCATATTGGATAATTGTTTCCACCCATTGCAGATACTGTCGGTTTTCAAAATAATCCAAATTGAAATTATTATTTTGAATAAGGTTGTTTTTTATTCTCTCTGCTTCTTCCCAATCATGCTGTTCAATCGCTTTATTCAGCTTTTCACTCTCATCTTCGACTTCTAAAAGACTTGTTTCCAACTGAAAAATGAATGTACTGCCCTTTTCCCCCATCTTTTCCATAAGGCGCAAAAATTTACTATCTGAAGGATCAATTTTCCCGCTTTCATATTTGGAAAGAGTTACAGGATCACATACCGACTCAGAAAGTTCCTCTTGAGTTATTCCAAGCGACTTTCTAGTATATTTTATAATTGCTGACTTGCTGTATTCTCCCATAAATTTAATCCCTCTTTTGTAAATTTTCCGTTCTCTCCCATTGCCATAAGTTTTAATGCCAGTTGTAAATTTTCATTTGTTTTCTTAGCTATTCCAAGTCTTGCACAAATGATTTCTTTTAATTCTAAAACCTCATATAAACAATCGTATTCATAATTTTCAATCAATACTTTTTCAGCCTGCAGGATAAGCTCATAACTTGCGCCATAATTATAAGCTTCAAATTCACATTGTGCCAAGCGATATAGTATACAAGGATAATATTCTTTCCATTTTTCTTTTCCTGCTGGTCTTTGCTCCATTTGATTTTTTAACATGCGAAAATAGGTACAGGCATCCTTCTTCTTTCCGTCTATATATAGAAATTTCCCAATCAAATAAAGCAACTCTGTCTCTGTATTAGTCAATAAAATATCCGTCTGATTTGCTACATTAGTTTCACTGCATTCCGTACATTTCAAAGCCTGCTCAAAAACATTGATTGCATCACTATATTTTTCTTCTCGTCCGAGAATAAGTCCCTTTTTAAGAAGAATATATTGTCTGTGCAGACGTTCCTTTTCCTGAACCTGTTTTTCATACTCCTGCAAGGCTTCCCGGCAAGCCTGAACATCTCTTTTTTCATATAATAATTTTTCAATTTGCGCACGCTTCATACTATATTCAAATTCCTGATCAGATGCAACAAATTCATATTTAGACGGCTGAAACCCAAGCCGTTCCAAAAGTGCATCCATCAAAAATTTATCCGGTATTCGTTCATCTGATTCATACCTTGACAATGCCATTACTGTACATAGTCCACGGCATACTTTCTGCTTTGAAAGCTTTTGTTTTTCCCTGTTTTCACGAAGTATTCTGCCTAGTGTATTATTTTCCATTTTGCTCCATAGTGTTCTGAATGTTCTAAGTCACCAACAACCAGTTCAACTGGTAGTTTGATTAACCCTCTAAAGGGCTATGTTACTGCTCTTTTAAATAATTTTGTACTGCTTCATCTTTTCCCTTTTTTTCATAACCTTTTTTCATAATATATTATGGTTTTGATTATATTGTTATTACATGGTATGTGCAAGCTTTAGATAAAAAGTATATTAATCAAAAAACATTCGGGGGATAACATAGTATCACTGCACTATAGATACTCCCCAAGCATTTCACTAACACAATCTCTTATATTCAGTGCGGTTTTCCTTGCCATTGTCATATTTAATCCAATTTTTTGGGCAACCGCGAGAATATCATCCAGTTCCGGATTTACACCATTTCCATTTACCGTGGTAGCATGCTCTCCACCGATTGAATTACTGTAGGTGAGGTCATACGCCGGTGACAATTTCCAGCTACATTCATCTTCATCATACAGATAAGTAAAATTCTTCGAATGGTCATCCCTGTTATGCGCATACACATTAAAGCACATAAGTCTATACAATTTTTCACATTCTTCCATAGATTTGGTAAGCTGGAGTGTAAGCTGCATCAGAATATCATAATCGAGATTTGGTATTCTGTGAGATGTTTCTAAAAGCCCGGAAACTGATCTATCTTTGGTATAAAAACTTTTTTCTCCAAAGGCAGTGAAAAAGGGCTTATGGAAAATCCATTTGCCAGCCAGTTACTGTCATACTCAAACGCAGCCAGACGATTTTGGTACAAAGCAATCGTTCCGATGAGTCTTTCATGATAAAAGACTTCCAGCTTATTTAGTCTGTTCATTAATTACCTCCTCGATAGACGCAAAAGGCACATTATTAAACAAGTCTTCAAGTTCGTTCTCCACATCAAGAGCTATAGCAATTTTGGTCAAAGATTGCAGGGATATCTCGCCGCTCTGCTCAAATCGCTTAAGTGAACCAAGACTTACACCTGACCTTGCAGCTAATTTCTTTTGAGTGATTTTCTTTCTTTTGCGCAAACGTACTATCTTTTGTGCAATGTCGTTATTTATTTCTGTCCATGTTTTTTGATATAAGTTAATCATGCTAATATATTATCCCTTTTTGGCATTTTTATCAAGATATAACTAATATATTATCCCTAAATATTCATAACACCAAAGCACACCAAAGCCCAAAAATGTAAATAATAAGCTGAGAATCAAAAAACAAAGGAAAAAGTTTATGGTATTTTAAAGAATCAATTGAATTATATGCAAAAAAGACACCGCATGGGTGTCTTATTCGCTATCATAATATACTTTATTAATCTTTGAAAAGATCAGTTGAGTAATATCTGTCCCCGCTGTCAGGAAGAAGTGCTACGACTGTCTTGCCCTTGAACTCCGGTCTCTTGGCTACCTCGATTGCTGCATAGAGAGCTGCTCCTGAAGAAATACCTACAAGTACACCCTCTTCTTTTGCGATAATCTTGCCGTACTCAAATGATGCCTCATTTGATACAGGGATAATCTCATCATATACCTCTGTATTTAATGTGTTTGGTACGAAGCCTGCTCCGATTCCCTGAATCTTGTGTGCTCCGGCTTTTCCTGTTGAAAGCACTGCTGATGTCTCAGGCTCCACTGCGACAATCTTTATATCAGGATTCTTGCTCTTTAAGTACTCACCTGTTCCTGTGATTGTTCCGCCTGTTCCGACTCCGGCTACGAATGCGTCTACCTGTCCGTCTGTATCGTTCCAGATCTCAGGACCTGTTGTCTTTCTGTGTGCCTCCGGGTTTGCAGGGTTCTCAAACTGCTCCGGAATGAAGCTGTCAGGAATCTGCTCATGAAGCTCCTCTGCCTTGGCGATGGCTCCCTTCATACCCTTTGTACCGTCTGAAAGCACGAGCTCTGCGCCATATGCCTTGATGATGTTTCTTCTCTCGATGGACATTGTCTCAGGAAGAACGATGATAATCTTATATCCCTTTGCTGCTGCGATTGCGGCAAGTCCGATTCCTGTATTTCCTGATGTTGGCTCGATAATTGTTGAGCCCGGCTTGAGCTTTCCGTCTCTCTCTGCCTGCTCAATCATCTCTTTTGCGATTCTATCCTTTACTGATCCTGCCGGGTTGAAGTACTCAAGCTTTGCAAGAAGTCTTGCCTCAAGTCCGTATGCCTTCTCTACGTGTGTAAGCTCTACGAGCGGTGTATTTCCAATAAGTCCTAATGTTCCCTGATAAATGTTTGACATGTTTGTGTCCTCCTTGATGTCATTGTAATGTTAATGCTTTGTTTTAATCTCCTATATTCATACTGTATTTGTATGAATTAATTATTGATATAAATATACCCCATGAATCCCTATCTGTCAACAGGAATTTATGGGGTTTTTAATTTTTTATCTCAGGCAAACAGATCATCCATCGTAACAACCGACTGCAGCTCCTGCGAATACGAGTTTTCCACCACACCATAGGTTGTAATAAGTGTTGGGTATATCGCATACTTTGTACCGGAAACCACTCTCAGATCACTTATTTTATTCCTAATGCTCCTGTCCACTTTCTCCGTTATGGTATATTCTGACTGCGAATATTTCATCTCGCACAAATTAATCACCTGATCTTTTCTGGCAATCAGCATATCAATCTGTGAGCCGAAAATGCCATTATCAGGATCTGATTTGCAGTACCACGAATTTACCTCTGTCAGCACGCCAGAAATACCCAATTTAAACTTAATCTGATCTACATGCTCCATGCACACTCTTTCAAACGCCAGCCCCAGCCACGTATTCACTGCGGGCGTATTAATCTGGTTCGTCCAAAAATGCTCATCTGTCGGTTCTGATTTCAAAAATTTGAAATAAAACAATGTAAAGCAATCCATCAACTGGTATATCGCATTTTTCTTTTTCATCCCAAATGCATTGTACTTGCGAATAAATCCACAGCTTTCAAGCTCTTCAAGCTTCGTTGTCAAATCTCCCGAATTAGGGATTTTGGTCGCTGTGATGATTTCTTCTCTTGTCATTCCAACCTTTTTAGTCCCAAGAGCTTCTATTATTTTTACATAGTTCTCCGGTTTTTTGAATACAGAAGCATATAAATACTTAAATTCATCGCGCAGGGGCGCATCCTTTTCAAACAATATACTATCAATATTCTGCGAAAGGCTTAATCCCTTTTTCAAAAATCCCCAATAGTAAGGTACTCCGCCAAAAATCATATAATACTGCAATATCTGATTTCTGTTTAATGCCAGCCCGGCAGCTTTTACATACGCTTCACACTCTCTGAGGCAGAATGTGCGCAGATGTATCTGCTCTGTCAATCTGTTATACAATCCGCCTTTGTTGTGTACGACCTTTGAGAGCATCCATGATGTGGCTGACGCGCACACTATAAGGACTATATCTTTCCTTGCAGAAGCAAATCCATTCCAGAAATTCTCCAAAGCAACCATAAGATCACTCTTTTGAGTGTCCATCCACGACAGCTCATCAATAAATATTATTTTCTTCTTTTCACTCGACAATCTTATGGCATCCTTTAATGCTTCAAATGCCTCAAGCCAGTTTTGGGGCTTCTTTTTCACTTCATATCCTGCATCTTTGAGAGATGACGTAAACGCATATATCTGCTCCTTCATTCCTCCCTCTGACAGACCGGCATGCTGAAATGCAAATCTATAGCCAAAAGCCTCACGTATCAGAAAGGTCTTTCCCACTCTCCTTCGCCCGTATACTGCCACAAAATGTGAGCTATCATCATTTTGTATATCATGCAATAAATGTAATTCTTTTTCTCTACCTACAAGCATCCTGCACCTCCACCCAAAATATATTATATTACTATATTCTTCTTAATCTCTGTTTTTTATATACTTTAAGTAAAGTATAACGATATTTTTGGCAAAAAACAAGTCAAAATGCAAATATACTCTTCTTAATCTTATAAAAAATAGTAGATTAAGAAGAGTATACGTTGTTTCGTTGCAATATTTATGTGTTGTTACACATTAAGCTCATGATTCCAAATGGTCTAAGATCATATTGGTAAATCTCCCATTAAATTCACCCGATTTTCTTCCCGAGTCTGACAGACATATGACATATTTCCCCATCCTTCAAATATATGATATGATTAATTCTATCCACGCTTTCTATATATTTTGTGTTCACAATTACAGAGCGGTGGCATCTCACAAAATCTTCATTCAAATTTTTTTCTATTTCTTTTAGTTTACCTGAAAACTCTATTACACAATTTGTTGCATGAAGGATTATCTTCCGTGTTTCTGCAACCGCTTCAAAATATTTTATCTCTGAGAGCGTAATATTTTTTATATGATTTCCTATCTTTACTGTATATTTTTTTGTATCCTTTTCTTCCTTTTTACAACATCTTTCTATCGCCTGTTCTATACATTGAAGCATCCGTTCTTCCAATTTCCCTATATCATCTTTTATAATAAAGTCCATAGCCTCTATCCTGTAAGAGAACGTCATAAAGCTCATTTCAGAATGTGTTGTAACAAATACTATACAGCATCTGGGCTGTGTTTCCCTGATTTTATGTGCCAACATAAATCCATCCATATCACATTTGAGATCAATGTCCAAAAAATACAGGCACGAATTATTTTCATTCCTTATATGTTCGAGTATCTCGTATGGATTAGCAGTCACAATCCCCTTTTCTATCACATCTACCATATCTGCTTTTAAACAATCAATTATACTTTCCATTTTTTGCCGCTGAACAATATTATCCTCGCATACAAATATTTTTAACATAAATTTCCTTCCAATTGTCGATTTACCAATTAATATTATAAACTTGTTCCTTTAATATATTCAAGCTTGACTTTTATTCTTACTATAAATACAATTTAGTTATTACCTGCTATTACGGAGAGAAAAATGTTAAATATATATATATGCGAAGATAATGATAATGAGAGAGATTACCTTAGCCAATTAATAAAAAACATAATTCTGATTGAAGATTACGATCTTAACTTTGCCTGTGCTACTGCAGATCCATATGAATTGTTAAATATAATTTCTACTGACAACAACACAGGTCTGTATTTCCTTGATATTGACCTTGGCAAAGATATTGACGGACTTTTACTGGCACAAAAAATCCGTCAATATGATCAAAGGGGATTTATAGTATTCGTTACAACCCACTCTGAAATGAGCCGCCTAACATTCCAATATAAGGTTGAGGCCATGGATTATATCATAAAAGATGAGCCGAAAAAGATAAATGATCACATCCACCAATGCATCATCGTGGCTTATCAAAGATATTGCTCACCTTCGAATAATTATCAAAACATATACCGACTTACATCCGGTGAAAAAGAATTTTGTATAAACTTTGATGAAATATACTATTTTGAGACTTCTGAAAATATACATAAAGTAATACTCCATGCTCAAAATCAGATATTAGAATTTCAGGCTAAGTTAAAAGAAATAGAACCCGAACTTGATAAACGTTTCTGTCGTTGTCATCGTTCATTTATTATAAATACTGATAAAATATCCGATATTAATTTAAAAGAAAGAACCATCACGCTTACCAATAATGACATCGTTTTAGCATCCAAAACAGGTATCAAGAAACTTCTCCCTTCTTGTTGAATATCAAAATATCCGCTGCCACAAGAATTATAATATAAACAATCATGGTTATCAAAAATGACATCCATTCACCGCTTGCACTCAATGAATAATCTGTTTTATTCATCCAGTAAAAAGGTAATAACTTATGAAATGATACCTTTTCAACCAGATTTTCTATATTTCCTGAAAATACAAGTAATGCAAATGAAATTATTAACGCAGTTCTGCTCTTGCCTGTAAGCATATTTATAAAAAATCCTGTAAAAATAAAGAAACATGCCTGTATAAAGATAAGCACCATACTTCTTAATATTTCAGGAAGAACAGATATTGATAAAACATTACCATTTGATACTGTAAGCTGTGATATATCTGCCAGATTTCCATAGCAAATACTTCCAATGATCAGACCTATAATATGTACAAATATAACCAATAAAAAAGTCTGTATAATCGCATATACTATTTTTGTAATAATAATCCTGTTCCTCTTTGGACAATGCATCAATACATTTTTCCATGTTCCGCAGTCATATTCACAGCCTACTATTTTGCAACCGTAAATCAGAAGTATCAGTACAAACAGCATTACTAAATTCTGTACATTTAAGATGTGATCCCATGCCGAATAATTCCCATACGGAATATCGTTTTCAAGAGAATAATCTATTATTGTTATATCATCTACTGTTTTCTGGTATAATTCATAATCTGTTTGATCGTATTCTTCAAAACTTTCAAATTCCTTCAGGTATTCCTCATCCAACTGACGATTTTCCTTTGCCACTGATTTCCAATCTGACTTGCTATTTGTTCCTTCTGCTCCAACATATATTATATTTATGATGGCTAATATCAACGTCAATATAATTATTGTTTTAACATTCCATATCTTCTTAAATTCATTTATCAGACATATCATCTTATAGTACCTCCTGACATCAGTTCGTTATATCTTTCCTCAAATCCTTCTCCCATGAGTTCTTCACGGGTAGACGTATCAATTATCCTTCCTTTTTTCAGAAAAACTGCGCTGTCGCAGATTTTATCCAGCTCGCTTAAAATATGACTTGATACCAAAATAGTTATGCCGTCCTCTTTTGCAAGTTTTAGTAGCATCTTTCTCATTGCTGAAACTCCGTCAACATCCAATCCATTCATAGGTTCATCCAGTATCAGCAGACTCGGCTTTCCTATAAGAGCCAGTCCGAGTCCCAGTCTCTGTTTCATTCCCAATGAATAATTTTTGAATTTTCTGTGGATATCATCTTGTAATCCTGTAAATTCTATTACGTGCTCCAGATAATCTTTCCCTGTTTTATGCATATCCGAATATAATTTCAGGTTTTCATATCCACTCATCCAGTCATAAGCTGTCGGATTTTCGATCAGGCAGCCTACTTTACCCGCCGTATCCACTTTCCTATTTTCAAATTTATTCTCATATAGGATTACTGTGCCTGAGGTTATACCTGTAAGCCCGCATATAACTTTCATAAGCGTTGTTTTTCCGGCACCATTTGGTCCTATAAGACCTATTATCTCGCCTTCATCGGTCTGCATATTGATATCATTTAATACCGTTTTCTTTCCATACGTCTTATTTACATTTTTTAAGATCAGATTCATACTTTTAGCTCCTTCACTCTTTTTAGATTATATTTAGAAATTTAATCATCAACTTATGTAATACTATAATTTTTGAGTTCCCCATTTTCCAACACAAGTGTATAATCTGCAATTGTATTCCCAAAGTCAAAGTCATGTGTTGTTATAATCACTATCTTTCCATTTTTTTCATCGCAAATTTCTTCCTTCATTTTATTTATCATATATTTATCTACTCCATCCGTTGGTTCATCCATAATCCATATATCAAAGTTGCTAAGCTCTTTAACAGAAAAATTTAACTTTTGCTTCATTCCTTTAGAATAATTTCCATATAAGTTATTTCTATCTTTGTATAAATCATACTTATATAATACTTTCTCTATTGTTTCCTTGCTTTTCTTACTTTTATACAATTCACTAATATATAAAAGATTTTCATATCCTGTAAGATAATCCAAAAAAACTGGTGTATCTGGCATATAAAAAAAATGTTTTCTTAATTCCTTTTTATATGGCACAGATATTTCTTCATTATTAATAACAACTTTTCCATTTGAAAACAAAAATTATTTTATATCAAAATAATATTTTTTTTCATTCTAGTAATAAATGGTTAATTTTATTGCTTATGTGTTAACAAATGCATATCCAAATTAAAAACTAAATATAGAGTTCTAGTAAAATTTTTTATTTTTTTATAAAGCATTAACTCAATCGTTGCCATAATGCATTCAACCACAAAAACATATTGCTTTTTTCCTACTAAATTTCCCCACACGAATATACTTACTTTTGCAGTATCAAAGTCTGCTCAAAATAACCCTCTGAAATACTGGTGCTTTTTGATACATTCCTATACTTTTTTAGTATTTCCTTTACATTATAAAGGCCTAATCCTCTTCCTTCCCCTTTTGTTGAATAACCATATTCATTTAATCTGCCTAATGCTATGTTCTCCTGATTAAATGTATTCTTCAAAATCACAACAACTGACTTCGCCTCTTTAATAATATTAAACTTTATCTCTTTCCTCTGCTTGCATGCCATAGCAGCTTCAATTGCATTATCGAAATAAATCCCCATTATACGGTTTAGATCAAAAATATTAATATAGAAATTATCGATTTCATGTAATATATCAATTTCAACATCTATACCCATTTCATGAGCATAGATAAGCTTAGAAGATGCTAACCCTTTAAACCCCATATCTTTTATATTAGACAATTGATTTAGCTTAAAATTATCTCTTAAAAGTCTTCCACTCTCTTTAAAAACACTATCATTAAAATATACTTCTAATTTATCATAATCTTTTGCTTCAAGATATCCTGATATTGACGTAAGTATATTTACATAATCATGTTTAAATGCCCTTACACTCTTATACAGTGCCTCAATCTGCGACGTATATTCTTTTAAACTGTTATACTGCATCTGCTCGTTTCTCATCTTCTGCCGCTCACTGTATATACAAAAGGTCACAACAGAAATAACCATCGTCAAAAACATATACCCGCCAAAAATCATAAGGTTAGTTTTGGCTATCTGTCCTGTAAAATTACTCTTTCGTGTAGCCCATCCATTAATAAGAAAAGCTGCAGCGCAAAGCACTATGTTAAAAGCTATCAAAAAAATCAGCTCTTTGCATTTAGCCAACTCATATGTATTTGCCAGCTTATTTTTTATTACGGATATAACAAATGCAACAATAAAATTTGTAAATGTAATTATAAGCATGAGTAGAATGTCAAGCCATATTTTTGTCTCATGATATTCCTTTATATAATCATTTTTAAATGCAATTACTTCCACTATATAATTACATGCAACCACAATGATATACGAAAATGGAATGTACAACAAATAAATTTTTTTGCACTTGAAAACACTTAGAAATACAATTGCCATTAATAAACACGATATAACAAAACTTATTTCATTTGTCAAAAGTAATGCTGCTATCCATACTATCAATATATCAGCTACATTTCCTATCAATAATCGCTTTGTTTGAACAATCCCCTTTAATAGAAAAAAATGTATTATCGGCATCCACAATGCAGCCACAAAGCAAGTTAAAATATTAACGCTTACCATATTTCAAAAATCCTCTTTCAATTATAGATTATTAATTATAGCATGTTATACTATAAACTTCTATATCCATGATTACTATTACACAACTAACGCTTAGCACTATTTTTATGCAATTTATTATTTTATTTGTATAATTTATATCAGCTCCTATATAATTTACATTATAAAATAATATTATTACGGAGGATAATTCATGTTACTATCAAACTTCTTTATAAAAATTGCTATTTACGCTGCTCAATCACGGTGCTGTATATTTTTCCATAAGGTTCAGGTTCCTTCAATTTTAGAAAACAATTCTACAGAACAATACACAAAATCACTCATAACTCAAGACAATAAAAATTAAATATCCAATATACTAAAATTAATAACTTAATAGAGCAGACGGCATTTTATTTATGCTGTCTGCTCTATTATAATATATTCGCGACTATTCAAAAGTCCTGCTAATTTACCATCATCTTTTCAATTGTTCCACCGCACAGTACATGCCCATCCTGATAGAATACCGCTGCCTGGCCCGGTGTCATGGCGCGCTGTGGCTCGTCAAATACGCATTTTATCATGCCGTTTTCCATAGGGGTAAGTGTACAGTCAGCTCCCCTGTGAGAGTAGCGTACCTTTCCTATACTGCGGGTGTCCGGTGTGATGTACTCCTGTGCCATATAGTTTATATCGCTGATATAACAGGTGTCTGAGAAAAGTGACTCATTTGTGCTGATTACGACCTCATTTGTTGCCGGACGCAGCTCCTTCACGAATAAAGGCGTTGCGGCTGTAATTCCAAGCCCCTTGCGCTGTCCGATAGTATAGTGGATGAGGCCCTTATGACGGCCAAGAATGTTGCCCGATTCATCCACGAAATTTCCCGGCTCATAGGTTTTGCCTGTCTCATTCTCGATGAATGAGGCATAGTCGTGATCTGGCACGAAGCATATGTCCTGGCTGTCGCTCTTGTGCGCTACCGGCAGACCGGCTTCCTCTGCGATACGGCGGATTTGTGGCTTTTCATACTCTCCCACAGGCATCAACGTGCGACGTAGCTGCTCCTGTGTCAGATTGTAAAGCGCATATGTCTGGTCCTTTTCCGCTGTGACTGAGTTGGCTATGGTGTATCTGCCGTTTGGAAGCTGTGCTATGCGGGCATAATGGCCTGTTGCTATATAGTCTGCTCCTATCTCGAGCGAGCGGTGAAGCAGCGACTCCCATTTCACATAACGGTTGCAGGCGATACACGGATTTGGCGTGTATGCACGCTCATATTCGGACACGAAATAGTCTATTACGTATTTCTTGAAATCAGCCTTGAAGTTCATCACATAATACGGAATATCAAGCACTGCTGCCACTCGTCTGGCGTCCTCCACTGCGGATAACCCACAGCAGCCGCCCTCCTGTGACTGTTTAAATACGTCCTCGTCCTGCCATATCTGCATTGTGACTCCGATGACATCGTATCCCTGTTCCTTTAATAAATATGCCGCTACTGACGAATCCACTCCGCCCGACATTCCTACTACAACCTTCTTTTTCATTAATAGTCTTCCTCAGGCGCCTCTTCCTTCTCGCTGATATCGTTTACAGGCTTCTCAAGTCCCTCGATCTTGATACCGTTTTTCTCTGCGTAATCCCAGAGTGCTGCATGGATTGCCTCCTCTGCGAGAAGTGAGCAGTGTACCTTTACAGGTGGAAGTCCGTCAAGCGCCTCCATAACTGCCTTGTTTGTAACCTCAAGTGCCTCCTGGATTGTCTTGCCCTTTACGAGCTCTGTTGCCATGCTGCTTGTTGCAACTGCTGCGCCACATCCGAAGGTCTTGAATTTGGCCTCCTGAATAATGCCGTTGTCATCTATATCCAGATACATTCTCATGATGTCTCCGCACTTTGCGTTTCCTACTGTGCCGACACCACTTGGATTCTCCATCTCTCCTACGTTTCTTGGATGGTTAAAATGGTCCATTACCTTTTCACTGTATGCCATGTCCTTAGTTCCTCCTAATTTTCATGTATATATTAATGTTGTGATAGTCACTATAATTTCTGACCTGATCATTTATGCCTCAGATTTGCCGTTTTTCTTTACAAAATCCTCGTATAACGGTGACATGCTTCTGAGCCTTGCTATGATTTCCTTTAACTTGTCCACTGTATAGTCGATATCCTCAAGAGTGGTCTTCTCTGATAATGTAAGACGCAGTGAGCCGTGTGCTATCTCATGTGGCAGTCCTATTGCAAGGAGCACATGCGATGGGTCGAGTGAGCCTGATGTGCAGGCTGAACCTGAGCTGCCGCATATGCCTGCCTGATCAAGCAGGATAAGCATTGACTCTCCCTCGATAAATCTGAAGCAAAAGTTTGCATTGTTTGGCAGTCTGTCTGTTCTGTGTCCATTTAAACGTGTATATGGAATCTCACTTGTCACTCTCTCGATGAGATGGTCTCTGAGCTTTGTCTCATATGCGCTACGCTCTGCCATGTTGACCTTTGCAAGCTCTACTGCCTTGCCGAGTCCTACGATACCCGGCACATTGTGTGTTCCCGCACGTCTCTGGCGCTCCTGTGCTCCGCCGTGGATAAATGAGCGGATTTTTACGCCCTTTCTGATATACATCACGCCGATGCCCTTTGGTCCGTTGATTTTGTGACCGCTGGCGCTGAGCATGTCGATATGCATATCATCTACATTAATCGGAATATGTCCGAATGCCTGAACTGCATCTGTGTGGAACAAAATGCCATGCTCCTTTGCTATCTCTCCGATCTCCTTAAGCGGCTGGATAGTTCCAATCTCGTTGTTTGCCGCCATCACTGAGATAAGGATTGTGTCAGGTCTGATGGCTGCCTTCAGCTCATCAAGCTTGATTTTTCCGTCCTCATCAACACCCACATATGTCACCTCAAAGCCATGCTTCTCAAGCCACTGTGCTGTGTGAAGAATTGCATGATGCTCGATGGCTGATGTAATGATGTGCTTTCCTTTTGCGGCATATGCCTCTGCTGTTGCCTTTAATGCCCAGTTGTCGGACTCGCTGCCGCCGCCTGTGAAATATATCTCATCCTTCTTAGCTCCGATAAGGTCTGCGACCTCTCCTCTGGCATGATCCACTGCTCTTTCTGCCTCATCTGCAAAGCTGTATATAGCTGATGGATTGCCGTAATGCTCTGTAAAGTAAGGAAGCATTGCATCCACAACCTCCGGATATACCTGTGTGGTTGCCGCATTATCCAAATAAATTAATCTGCTCATCTATGATAACCTTCTTTCTTTATATGACATAATTTCCATTCTTCTCGTTCTGCCAGTCTACCAGATCCTGCAATGTGATATTGTCAACCACACCTGAGATTGCATCATTGATCTTCTTGTACACAATAGATGTGACGCACTGCTGCTGTCTGTCGCAGACTATCTCGTCATCCTCTATACATGCTACCGGCGCAAGGCTGCCCTCTGTCTGTCTGAGAATCATGCCGACTGTGTAGTTCTGCGGTTCCATCTTCAGCATGTAGCCGCCCTGGGCGCCTCTGACACTTCTGACGTAGCCCGCCTTGTTTAAAATGGATATAATCTGTTCAAGATATTTATCTGAAATATCCTGTCTCTTCGCTACATCCTTCAGGCTGATGGGTGAACCAGTGTTGTTCTCTGCAAGATCCATCATGAGGCGAAGAGCATAACGTCCTTTTGTTGAAATTTTCATTTATAGCACCTCTGTTTCATTTCCTACTGCTTTACTATACATTCAGAAATCGCCTTTGTCAAGCCGAAAAACAGAAATCATTTCATTTGTCAGGCTTAATTCCTCTAGGGATGTAGGTATTTCTTCTCTTGACACCCATTTTGCCATCGAAAGTTCCTGCATGTCAACCTCAATCTCATCTGTTCCGTCAACTTCACAGAAATATCCCGCTAGTATATTGTCGGTAAAGCCCCACGGCTGCGATTTGTAGTATCTGATGTTTTTCACACGCAGTCCTGTTTCCTCCATGACCTCACGGCGCACGGTCTCCTCAAGCGACTCACCTATCTCGTTAAAGCCTGCCACAAGTGCGTACTTTTTATACTCTCTGCCATTGTATTTTGTCAAAAGCAGCTTATCTCCATTGGTAACTCCCACTATCACGGCCGGATTGATGCGCGGGTAAACCATGTTGCCGCAGACCGGACATCTGAGCATGCGCTCCACGTCGTCCTCTACCAGCCTGTTGGCGCATCTGCCGCAGAAATGGTTCTTATCATACCAGCCATCCAGATGAAATCCCGTTATCGCGGCAAGCACGTACTCCTTCGGTGCCGCGCTGCGCATATAGTGCCGGTTTATGAATTTGCCACCTGTTACTTCCAGTATATGCATTTTGTCAGCATGTGACAGTGCCACCCTGAAAAATGCAGTATCGTCAAGTGTAAACAGATACTGATATTTAGCATCGGGGCATTCTGCTTTTATATCCTCATATCTCGGAAAGCTTATCTGATGAATATCCTGATTGGATTCGTCAGCAGGCTTGTCCGATGCCTGCTGCACAAGAAGCTGTCCCCTGCTAAAAAAAAGGACCCTGCTGTCCGGGTCCGGCTGTATGTTTTTGTATGTTATGTCCCACGTATGTGGTGCAATGTCCTGAATCATTGTATGCCTCGATTTTCCTTTTTTCGTGCGTATAAACCGTGCCACTACAACCGAAAATTCGCCTCTTTTTTATACGCTAAAAATCCGAGCGCCTCGCTTCGAACCATCACAACAGACGTTACCTCCACAGTTAACTCCCTCCAGGCTGCCTCGCGTCACATGAAAGCTTCTACTTAGTGCTGCTGTGTTCCCACCCTGACACGGTTCATAGATTTCCATTGCGCAAGACCCAGACGTCAACGCCACTTATGGAGGGCAGCTCCACCGCTTAAGCCCTCTACGAAGCATCACCCCAACTATAGCGGATTGTTGGTTCAAGGTACCGCTACCACCCCGGCTGCTCGGAGTCTTAAGTATACGCTATAATGCAGGGTTTTGTCAAGATTTATTGCAACTTCTTGTGGTATGAGTACGGCACGCAAGCCCCAGGTACTACTGACTCACACGTACTCTCCCGCCATCGCTACGCTACGTGGCTAAGATACTGTACGAAATTATGCTTGATGTTTTTCTATGCTTGACGAAACCGTCGAAACGCGCCGTCCATGGCGCGATTCTCCTCGCCCCTGCGTCCATGCCGGGGCGTTTCTGTGTCTCATGGGCATAATTTCTACAGTATCTAAACCTCTTCGCTATTCGCGCTTCGGGAGAGTACGTGTGAGTCAGTAGTACCTGGGGCTTACGTGCCTTACGTTGTGGTTTTAACCACAATTTATTTACTCTCCTTGAAGCTTGCGCTTCTTTCGCAGCTCCTTGAAAAAGGTAGAGAGCATGGTGCTGCATTCGTCACCACAGATGCCTATATCTGTCTGCACCTGATGATTAAACTGCTGCATCTGCAGTAGATTGATGATTGAGCCTGCACAGCCTGCTTTCGGATTCATGGCACCTATTACCACTCTGGGAATGCGTGCCTGTACTATTGCTCCGGCACACATCTGACAGGGCTCAAGGGTGACGTACATGGTGCATTCCTCAAGACGCCAATCTCCAGTCTTTTTGCTGGCTTTGCGGATGGCAGAAAGCTCAGCATGAGCGAGTGGATTTTTGTCGGTATTTCTGCGGTTGTAGCCGCGTGCAATGATTTTGTCACCGGCTACAATTACGCAGCCTATCGGCACCTCATCAAGTGCATATGCTTTTTTTGCCTGTTTTATTGCCTGTTTCATATATTTTTCATCTTGTGTCATATTTGTCTGCTCCATGTGTTATAATCTATTTATCATGATACACCAAATGTGAAAGAAGGAAAATATGTTTTTTCAATATGAGACCCCACGCCTGCTTCTTAAGGTATTACGCGCTGATTGTGCCCCGCAGGTTTTGGATTTTTACAATAGGGATAAAGAGCTTTTCGAAATGTATGAAATAGACCGTGTGCCGGACTTTTATACTGTGAAGCACCTGCAGAAGGTGCTCAGATATGAATACAATATGGCTGTCAAATCACAGCTTTTCAGATTTTATGTTTTTAAGAAGGAAAATCCGTGCCGGATTATCGGCACTGTGTGTATACATAATATCGCTCCGGCTTTCTACGGAAGCTGTGAAATTGGCTATAAATTTTCCAGTGAGTTTCACCACATGGGGTATGCCACTGAGGCAGTCGGCTTCTGCACCAAGCTTGCCTTTAATGAGCTTCGCATGCACAAGGTGACAGCGGTTGTCCACCCGGGAAATGTGCCTTCGATGAAGCTTCTTAATGGGCTTGGCTTCGTGCAGGAGGGGCTATTGCATGATTATCTTATACTACATGGGAAGTGGTGTAATCACTATATTTACGGGCTTGTTAATAAATGAGCCCATTTATAATTTAACATAACAATTGGCGCAGTAAACAATTCCTGCGCCAATTTATCATACTTTTTAAAAATCTATACTATTTTTTATATTTCTCAAAATTATATTTTTATTCTTCTCATGCAAATATGTAGGATTAAGCTTTCCTTTTTGATATTTCAGGTATGTTCCTGCCGTTTTATCCACAAGCAGCTTTGTAAAAAATCGCTCCCAACTGAAATATTCCTGACTTTCTATATAATTCTCAGGTTTGTCCATAATATCCTTAATTTCTTTGTCTTCAAGCAACTCAGAACTGAGTATAATCCACTCAAATGATTCCGGCAGATATAACTTTATATTGCCTTTTTCCACAGACATTTTATATAATGCATCCATTTCCGGGCCAATTGCTGCACCGTCGGCTATTACACAAATACTCTCTGTTTCAGCTTTTAGTTGTTCTAGCATAGCAAATATTTTTGTTTTTCCACCAGCGCTTTCACACACTATATTTTTTTCTTTCGATATTGCCTTGAAATACTCATATCCAGAATTTGTATCTTCAACAATTATTTTGTCAGGTTTACATGAAAGATCCTGATTTAAAGGATAAATATGATACATCTCCTGATATATTTGCTTTGTGTTCTGATACTTTCCTGAAGAATACAGTCCATATATTTCTTCAACACTATATGGCAGATTGTACAGATTTTCTCTTGTTATTATCACAAAATAATTATCTGACACCTTTACAAGTTCAGCAAACTCTTGCTGTCTTATAAACTGATTTTCTTCATCAATAAAAATGATATTTCCTGATAAATTTTTGAGCAGCATCTGCCACATATTTCCCTCAAGAACTGTGCACGTGGCATCACATTCGATTTCAATTCCGCTTGCATTACCCAGGTTTGCAAATTGTCTGATCATATTTATGAGTGTTGTTTTCCCTGTAGCACTGTCCCCTTTTATTATCGTGATATTTCTTTTTATTTCAAATTCATAATGAAGTCTATTGTTTTTCACAACAATTTTATGCTTACCCTTCATACTTTCTCCTATACATATTTACCTGCAACGCTGATGAATTCAGCCATACTGTGAACTATTTCTCCCGTATTCAGTATCTTTGCCTCAAAATCTTTACCAAAATCCATTATATGATGCAGATTAATTGTCAGATTCTTTTTGCCCGCAATTCTCAATATCCACTTTGCGCAGTTATCACCACACGCTGAAGCGTTAAAAATCTTTCCGCTATCATCAAAAGCCATCAGCATAAGGGTTTTCACTCCACCGGACAATTCCTTTGTGGATATCGGTCCCAGTATCGGGCTTTGTACCAGATGTGGTCCAATGACGTCTGATTTATCTATATCTTTTATCATTTTGACAGACAGCTCATCCGTTATCCATTCATCTTCATATGTGTTATCAAAATACACCGGAGGATGGTAAATTGCATTTTCCATATCCCCTAAATATATATTTAACATTGAAATCCTCCATCCCATCAGTTAGGATTCTAAAGTATACGCTATGATACGATTTATTGTCAAGTTTCTAAGAATTTACACCGCTCTCACCACAGCAGTGATCAGTTCTGTAAACTGCTTTGCCACGCGGTCTGCGGTTTCCTGCACTTCCTTGTGGTTGAGCTTTTTGTCGGATAGTCCTGCTGCAAGGTTGGTGATACATGAGATTCCGCAGACCTCAAGCCCCATATGACGCGCTGCAAGTGCCTCACAGGCTGTACTCATTCCGACGGCATCTCCTCCGAGGATTTTACACATCCTGACCTCGGCCGGGGTCTCATACTGCGGGCCTGTGAGCTGTACGTAGACTCCTTCTCTAAGCTTTATGCCTAGCTTATCTGCCTTTTCTTTTACGATTTCCCTCATTCTGCAGCTGTATACCTCGCTCATATCCGGAAAACGCTCGCCCAGCTCATCAATATTGGCTCCGATCAGTGGACTTGGTATGGATGTCGCGATATGGTCCGAAATCAGCATAAAGTCTCCCGGATTAAAATCAGTATTGAGACCGCCTGCCGCATTTGTGAGTATCAGCTTTTTTGCGCCCATCATTCCCATGAGGCGTGTCGGTAGCACAACGTCTGTTATAGGATAGCCCTCATAATAATGTACTCTGCCCTGCATGATGACAACAGGCACACTATCCACATATCCAAATACAAACCTGCCCTTGTGTCCGGGAACTGTGGATGTTGGAAAGCCCTTGATGTCCTTGTAATCTATGGTTGTCTCTATCTTAATCTGCTCTGCATAGTCTCCAAGTCCCGAGCCCAAAACTATGGCTGTCTCCGGTACAAAATCTGTTTTTTCACGCACACTTGCAAGGCATGTGGTGAGTTTTTCATATATACTGTTCATTTTTTTCTCCATATATTTTCTGTTTAAGTTTAAAAAATTCCTGAGATATTACCCATTAAAGCTCTTCAAGAATAGAATGTCCGATGGTACCATCCGGCATTTTTACGCCGAAGTTGTCAGTAATTGTGGCTCCAATCACCGCAAAGGTGGCTTCCTCCTCAATTGCACAGCCGCCCTTCATGCTCTTTGAATACGCGATAAAAGGCACATACTCGCGTGTGTGGTCCGTTCCCTTGTAGGTAGGGTCGTTTCCGTGGTCTGCAGTCAGTATGAGCAGATCATCATCCCTTAGCTTTTCCATTAAAATGCCCAGGTTTTTGTCGAATTTCTCAATTTCCTCTCCGTAGCCTGTCACATTTCTGCGATGTCCCCACAGTGCGTCGAAATCGACCAGATTCACAAAGCACAGCCCTTTAAAATCCTTCTCACAAATATCAATGGTCTGCTCCATTCCATGAACCGAGCTTTTTGAGCGTAATGCCTCTGTAATGCCCTCTCCGCAGAAAATATCATTGATTTTGCCGACTGAAATGACATCCAGTCCACTGTCCTTTAATGCATTTAATGCAGTAAGACCTGTAGGCTTAAGCGCATAGTCGTGCCTGTTTGAGGTTCGCACGAACTCACCCTTTTTCTTTCCCACATATGGCCTTGCAATGACGCGCCCTACTCTCCACTCGTCCTTGAGCGTTATTTTTCTGGCTATCTCACAGCAGCGGTAGAGATTCTGTAAATCAAAGGTCTCCTCATTGCCGCAAATCTGAAGCACCGAATCCGCTGACGTGTATACAATCATCGAACCGTTCTTTATCTCTTCCTCTCCGAGCTCCTCGATTATCTCAGTGCCGCTGGCGCTCTTGTTGCCTATGACCTTTTTTCCGCACTGCTTCTCAAGCTCAGCTATGAGTTCCGGTGGAAATCCATGCTCTGTGAAGGTCTTAAACGGCTTTTCGGTTTTTATGCCCATCATCTCCCAGTGGCCTGTCATCGTGTCCTTGCCGTTGCTTGCCTCTGCCAGCCTCGTAAATCTGCCGATTGGCTCAGCAGCCGGTTTCATCTGACCGCCACAGTGCAGATTGAGCATTCCAAGCCTTGTAAGATTTGGGATGTCGAGAGTCCGCATCCTCTCAAGTATATGTCCAAAGGTGTCTACATCTGTGTCTCCAAACCTTTCCGAGTCCGGCATTGCGCCAATTCCCAGAGAGTCCAGGACTATCACAAAAATTCTGTTATATTTCTTCATGGTGTCATACCTCCATTTTCCGGTCCGTAAATTTGTGCTGCGGTTAAATGTTAAATCTCCATAAGCCTCACGGCACTATACCAGCTGCCTGAAAATCCGCTCCTTCACGGCATCATCCGCAAATGCCACATCCAGTGCATTTTTCATCATAAGCGGCAGCTCCTCATCGCGTATGCCATAGGTTTTTTCTATGAACTCAAGCTCTTTAGATAAAGTTGTGTTGCTTACGGTGCGGTTGTCTGTGTTTATTGTGACCTTTAATCCCGCATCCAAAAACTCCCTGATGGGATATTCGTCTGCAGATGCCACCGCCTTTGTCTGCAGGTTGCTTATCGGACAAAGCTCGATGCCTATGCCCTTTGCCGAAAGCTGCCTTTCCAGATCATCGTGGCCTCTCATGGCTATTCCATGGCCTATCCTGGCCGCGCCGGCCTCCACTGCATCTATGATATTCTGTGCATTTCCACACTCTCCCGCATGGATTGTAAAAGGCAGCCCGAGCTGCTTTACATATTTGAAAAGCTCCATGAATCCTGACATAGGGTAAGGCACCTCAGCACCTGCAAGGTCCGCCGCGCACACACCCGCGCCTAAAAATTCCCTTGCGGTGTGCAGCATGCGTCTGTTTTGTTCCTCGCTGTGATGCCTCATGGCACACACAATAAGCCCATATTCTATGCCAAAATCCCTTTTACCTCTCTCAAGTCCCTTAAGTGCAGCCTCTATCACGCGCTCGCAGCTCATGCGCTCATTCTCTGAAAGCAGCGGTGCAAAACGGATTTCCGCGTATACGATGTTTTCCCTGTGCATGCCCTTAAGCACATCATAGGCGGCTCCCTCAAGCCCCTTTTCATCCTGGATGCACTGCCCCGGCAAGTCAAATTTCTCCAGATACTGTGCCAGACTTGTGCAGTCATCCGACACGCTAAGCTCTGCCTCCTGCACCGTCCTGCCAAGCCTTTTCTCGACAAATTCACGGCTTAATGAGCCATCCAGATGGCAGTGAAGCTCTATTTTCGGCAGCTTTATTATATTGTCTCTTATATTCTCTTCTCTCTCCATATTTCCCCCATTTCCGGTTTCCCACTTCCTGTTGAGGCGGCTAATGTTCACACCACCATATAATCAACAACTATTACAGCCCATTATACAGCCCCTTAAAGGTACAGCTACAGGTCACTCTACTCAAGGTTCGCAGGTCCGAACCCCTGCGGAAGCATATCCTCAAGTGTGTAAATCCTATAGTTTTCCCTGTCAATTGCCAGTATTATTTCAAAGGTCTTCGGATTGCAAAACTCCATCATAACCTGGCGGCATACTCCGCATGGTGCTGTATAACCTGTCGCTTTTTGGTTCTTTCCACCAACGATACAGATTGCCTCAAAATCCCGCACACCTTCACTCACTGCCTTGAAAAATGCTGTCCTTTCCGCACAGTTTGTCGGTGTGTAGGCTGCATTTTCTATATTGCAGCCGGTGTAGACTGCCTGATTTTTTGCTAAAAGAGCTGCACCTACATTGAAGCCTGAGTACGGCGCATATGAAAAGTCAAGCTGTGCAAGGGCTGTATCAATCAGTTTTTCAATTGTTTTTTTATCCATATATAATTCCCCGGTTATTTATTGTATACGAAAATTCAGTCCATAGCCTTAATAAGCTTCACCACACGGCTTGTCCCAAGCCTGTCAGCGCCAAGCTCAAGAAATCTTTCTGCATCATCTAATGAAGAAATGCCTCCGGCAGCCTTCATCTTCACACCCTCTCCTATATGCTCTGAAAACAGCTTTATATCGTCAAAGGTCGCACCTGCCGTGCCAAAGCCTGTAGATGTCTTGATGTAATCAGCCCCTGCGCTCGTCACGATATCGCACATCCTGATTTTCTCATCATCTGTGAGAAAGCAGGTCTCGATGATGACTTTAAGCACCTTATCCTTGCATATGGACTTGAGCTTCTTTATTTCATCTTCTATCAGCTCATACCTTTTATCCTTGAGCCAGCCGATATTTATGACCATATCTATCTCCTTCGCTCCGTTTGCAAGGGCATCCTCTGTCTCAAATGCTTTCACTGCAGTGGTCGAATATCCGTTAGGGAAGCCTATCACTGTACAGACCTTTACCCTTTCACCCAGGTACTTTGCTGCCTGACTTACATAGCTTGGCGGTATGCAGACCGATGCTGTGTGATATTTTATCGCATCATCGCATATCTGCCTGATTTCGTCCCATGTAGCCTGTGGGGATAAAAGTGTATGGTCAACGTGTTTTAAAATTTCATTTATATCCAATGTCTGTTCTCCGTTTCTGTGTTTTATGTCTGACTTATTCTACGGCACAATCCTCACGAATGAGGTTTTGAACTGCTGAAACTGCCACCTGAACCGCCATGTCCGTATCGCGTACCACAGGATTCTCAAGCCCGAGCTTTTCCCTCTCCTGATTTGCGACCACAAGGAAGCATGAACCTGCCCTGACTCCAAGCTTTGCCGCAACGACAAAAAGCGCGGCTGACTCCATCTCTGACGCAAGACAGCCAAGCATCCTCCATGCATTCCATTTATTGATAAGCTCGTAGCCTGCCGGCATTTTTTCAGGCTCGTGCTGTCCGTAAAACGCATCCTTGCACTGCACCACGCCTGTGTGATGCGTATAGTTTTTCTGCTTTGCTGCCGCAACAAGCGCGTTTGTGACATCTAAATCTGCCACAGCCGGAAACTCTATCGGCGCATACTCCTTTGATGTGCCCTCCATGCGGATGGCGCCTGTCGCAATCACGATGTCACCGCTTTTCACATCTGTCTGCATTCCTCCGCAGGTTCCGATCCTCACGAAGGTATCTGCACCGCATCTGTACAGCTCCTCCATCGCGATGGATGCGGATGGTCCGCCGATGCCTGTCGATGTCACACTGACCTTCACTCCATCCAATGTGCCGGTGTATGTGATAAACTCCCTGTTGTCAGCTATCAAGACCGGATTGTCAAGGTACTGAGCTATTTTAACACACCTCTTCGGGTCTCCCGGCATGATAACATACCTGCCGACCTCTCCCTTTGCGACCTGGATATGATACTGTCTGTCAGGATCCTTTGAATAATTTTTCATGTAATGCCACCTCCCACAGTTTTCTTTTGTTAGCTTTAATTATACACAATTTCTGTGGTTTTGTGCAGAGGAAAGGACATTTTCTTACAATCTATAAAAACTACAGCTGGCAGAACCAGTATCCGAACACTCCGCTATCGACATCCGCTGCATTTGCCGGGGCGGCTGGCTCAAATTCCGTGAAGCCGAATATCCCTGCCATCATGCGCTCCTGCGGCTCGCTCACGCCAGGCACTCCGAGATATTGTCTGCCATCCGTATCCGTTTTGATGACGAGATGCTTATAGTTTGCGTAACCGTGTGTAAGAAAGCTGTTGTTGACTATGTACCAGTTTTTGGCCGGAAGCGTGCGAAGCTCTGATATGTCTATGCGCCTGATTTTGTCCTGACTGTCATCAACATTTTGACTATGGACCTCTTTCTGGCAGCCCGGTTCAGGCTTAGAAGTCGATACAGGGTTTTTCTTATTTGATAAATCTGCTTGTACCTTGATTGGTTTTCCTATAACTGCTTCCGTGTTATCCGTCCAGCAGCTTGCCAGAAATTTTTCATCTGCATTTTCCAGCTCTATCCTTACACCGAGCACCTGCAAAAATGTCTTTCCACTGTCCTTTACGTTTTCGGTATCTACATTATATATCTCTCGCGCTTCACCGTTTTTTACCGTAAGCTCTCCTGCCTCTATGGCCGCCTCCGCTTCATATATCAGATACACTCTTCCTTTTCCGGAGTATTTTCCGAGATTTTTTATCTGTACGAGAAATGCACTTTTTTCTCCGTTTATTTCTACTTTTATAAAGCCTGCATTATTTCCTTTTATTCTGCCATCATATAAATACAGGTATGTAACGAATCTCTTCATGCTTATTTACCCGCCTGCGCGTTTTGTACTATTCTATGAGTGAAGCAGTGATATTATGTGTGTTATTAATTTATACTTGATTTATAGCTATTCGAGCCATCTTGTGAAAATAAAATAGGAATTATTCTTATTTTTCTCTTGACAATTATAGTACTATCGTGTATATTGATATCAGTAACAATTCCTGATTTCATTTAAAAGGAGATTCATATGATTAAGTATAGTCGTCAAAGAGAGTCGATAGTCAACTTTCTGGCGAGCCGGACCGATCATCCGACTGCTGAAACTATCTATCAGAATATCAAAAAAGAATTTCCAAACATCAGTCTTGGAACTGTTTACAGAAACCTTTCCTTGCTTGAGGAAATTGGTGAGATCATCAAGATTTCGACCGGAGTCGGTCCTGACCATTACGATTACAATACAGCACCTCATTATCACTTTATATGCAGAGGCTGCGGACGCGTGATGGATATTGATTTGGACTTCGCCGATGAGCTGATGACACAGGTGCAGGAATCCACTGATTTAGCCATTGAGAGCTGCTCAGTTTCGTTTACGGGACTTTGTCCGGATTGCAAGAATGAGCTTTCCTAGAGCCTGACAATTTTTACAACAATTAAACATTTATTTACTATCTTTAAAAGGAGGAACATTATTATGGCAAAATGGGTTTGTACAGTTTGTGGATACGTTTATGAGGGAGAGAATCCACCGGCAGAGTGTCCGGTATGCCACGTTGGCGCAGATAAATTCAAGAAGGTTGAGGGAGATTTAACACTTGCTGCAGAGCATGAGTTTGGAGTATACGCTTCAACTGTTAAGAACAATCCTGAAATCTCTGATGAAGATAAGAAATACATCTTTGAGCAGTTAAAGGCTAACTTCGAGGGCGAGTGCTCTGAGGTAGGTATGTATCTTTGCATGGCTCGTGTAGCTCATCGCGAGGGATATCCTGAGATTGGTCTCTACTGGGAGAAGGCAGCTTACGAAGAGGCTGAGCATGCAGCTAAGTTTGCAGAGATGCTCGGTGAGGACCTTGAGCCTAACATGAAGGCTACTACAAAGGACAACCTCGCTTGGAGAGTTGACTGTGAGTTCGGTGCTACAGCAGGAAAGACTGACCTTGCTAAATGTGCTAAGAAGAACAACCTTGATGCAATCCATGATACAGTTCATGAGATGGCTCGTGACGAGGCTAGACACGGAAGAGCTCTTAAGGGACTTCTTGACAGATATTTCGGCTAATTCCAAAATAGATAAATATCATTTGAAAATGCAACGCAAAAACCAGTTCGTAAAAATATCATTTTACGAACTGGTTTTATTTTGGTCAAATTCTGCAAACTTGAAGTTATCAGTCTGTTTCATCTTTTTTATAACTTTTATTGGCTCTCCCAGCCGTGATAGCGGGTGCCATCGTAGCTGAAAATAAATCTGTAATTTGTCAAATGTATATCCTTCAAAAACGCTTTGGAATCTCAATTCACAGCAGCAATGTTGAATCAGTCCTGCTCCTATTCCATGGGTGACTGCATTTCCCACTTCCTCAAGCACGGTGAGTTTTGGTGGCTCATTCAGTTCCCTGTAGTGCTGTCTTTTTGCTCTTTTTGCCTCTTTCTTCTCTTCTTTTCTCTTTGTCCAGCTCAGCTTTCTGCTGAGTGCTCATATCTGATTCCGAGTTCTTTATTTCTGCCATATTTAATCCTGAAACTTCTTTCTTAAAGATACCGCACTTTATATTACACTCTCGCTGTTGATTTTGAACCGATCAAATAACACTCACAAAAGTCCCGCCTCACTCGTAAAAAGTAATGCAGGACTTTTCCTATAACATTTATCTTGGCCATCTCTTCTCTACCGGTAGTAGTTCTTTAAACTTCTGATGAGGTTCACTCTGATACCAGTATGCCACACTTGAAAGATCGTCTTGTCGCTCAAACAATCCATTATGACTAACCCCTATTTGCTGTACCGTTACTTTCAGATTTTCCTCAAAAAATACAGGATCAGGGATATGCCATCTGTAAAATCCACGCATTGGCGGACAATCATCATTATGATATTGATTCCAAACAAGTGAATCATGTCTGGAATAAAATGGATATCCCAAATATGGGGTAGAATAATTCTGTTCTACAATTCTGCCATTTTCATTTGATGCGAAACTCCAGGAACCTCCGAAATAGTCTTCCATTCCTGTTCCACATATTGTTGGATATTTTTCATCTCCATCAATGTAGAATTTAACTTCACCCTCTCCCCACCAGTACCTCTGCAAAGCTGAAAGTCCCAGATAAGTACCTACATAATGGCCACTTCCTTTTACATTATCAAGAATAACATAATCTTTTCCAATTTCAGTGATTGCCTGCCTTCTCCACTGAGCATGAAAATAAGAAGTGTCTTCTGGAAGCGAATCATACAGGCAGTAATCAATCTGATAAAAAAAAGCCGGTATTGGATTTTTATGCTGATTCTCAATAGTAATGCGAGCATGTTTATGAAATGGCATTGCAAAATAAGAATTAAGTCCTCGCGATGGAACAACAGTTATAATAGCAGAATTCACAATACATTCCTGTCCAAATCCACAACAGAAGAAATCACCCAATGGCACTTCTACCGACGGATTCTCTTCTCCATCCCAGTACATTCGCATAATCAGATCCCTCAGTACAAAACAGTCACCTTCCGAGGTCTTACTGTCAACAGTTATCCATATATGCTGTATCACACCTGGTCCCTCAATATCTGCCAAAAATTCTTCCTGTCCCGGTTGAATATTATTCAAACACGGGCTTCCCTTACGTGAAGGTCCAAGCGGGCTGGCTGCCATCCCGCCTTTTCCTTTTTCTCCTGTCCTGTTCTCAGCATTAATTGCTCTGCTTTTCCCATGTGTCAGATAGGGCATCTTTGAGATATCTCCCGGAAATATCATTTCATATCCTCCTAATATCATTCTATTTATCAACCTTTAGTTGCTCCCATTGTCATACCTGCAGTAACCCATTTATTAAGTGCAAAATAAATAATAAGTGGTGGAAGTATAGATATAACGATAGCTGCAAATGTTAAACCCCAGTCTACATTACCAAATGCTCCCACATAATCCTTCAATCCCATTGCAACTGTTTTTGCATTACTGTCACTGATAAATGTATTTGCAAAAATAAAATCATTCCATATAAGAATACTATACATGGATGCAATTGTAATTATTGTATTTCGTGCCAATGGAAACACAATTTTTATAAATGTAACACCTGGATTACATCCATCTACAATAGCCGCCTCAACCAGCTCATCCGGAACAAAATCATAGAAACTTACAAACATCATCACAGCCAGAGGAAGAGCAAATCCAACCTGTGGTAAAATCAGTGAAAAACTTGTATTCAAGATTCCCATTTTACTATAGAAAATAAACAGTGGAATCAATGTAATCTGTACTGGCACCATGATTCCGAACGTAAAAAATTTATAAATTTGTTTTTTTCCACGTATTCTGAATTTTGACAATGCATAGCCTACTGTCGAACTGAGAAAAATAATCAGAATCAGTGAGATTCCCGTTACTTTTAAACTATTCCACATATAAATGCCTATTTTTCCATCTGAAAATACCTTTATAAAGTTTTCAAATGTCACCACTTTCGGCAAAGCAAACGGCGTTGTAGACAATTCTATCGTCGGCTTAACACTTGCCATAAAAAGCCATATTATAGGATAAACCTGAATAAGCAGAAAGGCAAGAATAACTATCGCAAATACAATTTTTCCAATTTTCTTTTTCATGATTCTTTACACTCCTTCCGCTCTGAAAATATTTTACGAAGTATAAATACCACCAACATACTTTCAATAATGATAAACACTGCCAGAGCACTACCATAACCATATTGGTTATTGGAAAATGCTTTCTTATACATGTATGTAGAGAGCAGCTCGCTTGCATTTCCCGGTCCTCCACTTGTAAGAAGAAATGGAATATCAAATCCTCTCAGCGCACCTGTCAAACACATAGTAAGAGTCAGAAGAATAATATCCTTAATCAATGGAAGTTTTATTTTTAACAGAATTTGGAAATCTGTTGCACCATCGACTTTTGCTGCTTCGTATACAGATGGATCAAGCGAAATTAACGCTGCATAAAAAATAACCATATACATTCCTGTAAATCTCCAGCCTTCTGGCACTGACACTGCCATAAGTGCAGTGTGAATATTTGCCAGCCAGGAAGTAACCATTCCTTCCATTCCTATAGCCTGAAAAAACTGATTTATCAGCCCCATAGGTTCTGTTGCATACATACTTCTGAACAGCTGTGCGATAGCTACAGTTGTGATAATACAAGGAACATAGTATAAAGTCTTAACAAATGTCACATGTTTTTTCATAAAAGTCAGTAATACAGCAAAAATAAGTCCGATTCCAAGCTGCATAACTACCACAATAAGAAGATAAATCAGATTGTTTAAAAATGATTTATAAAATGTTGGATCATGAAACATTGTAACATAATTTTGCAGACCTGCAAAAGTTTTATCACCAATTCCGTTCCATTCCATAAAGCTTAGCCTAATAGACTCTTCAATTGGATAAAAAACTGACAAAATATAAAATAACAGTCCAGGTAATAAAAATATAAAAAACCATTTTTTGTTCTTAATTACGCCCATATTGCCCTCCATGGTTTTAAATACAGGATGTCTGGGAGAGTCTTCTCCCAGACATCAAACATCCTTAGTTTTTCGCGTTGGTTGCAATAGAATCATCTATCAGTTTGCAGAAATCATCAACTGACATATCCCCGGATGCAAGAAGCAATAAATTATCCTGCATAGTTGTATTAGTATCTGCATCCAGATATGTATCCCATGGTTTCAGGAACTGCGCACCTGTTTTATCCATATCATCACGAATTCTAAGATACAGATCTGAGAATTCTACATCTGACGGAAGTTCTGTTTTGATTGGTGACATCTGCTGTTTTGCTGCATATTTTTCACCATAGTTATCCAGTACGTAAAGTATAAAGTCTTTGGTTTTTGCATCAAATGTTTTTGCATTGAATGCCATTCCGATTCCAGAGTTTACGCAAAATTCACTTGCATCTGTTTTTCCGTTTTCGATAGTTGGAAGATAGAAATAATCTATTTTTCCAGCTTTATAAGCGTCCTGCATAGCTGCAATCTCCCAATCACCAATGTAGTACATTGCGGATTTTCCATCCAGGAACATCGACTGTGCAGTTGCATAATCCGTTGCTGCAAATCCATCATTAAAATACTGTCCCATATTCTTCATGAATGTTGCTGCCTCTTTACCTTCATCTCCGGCCATTTTTTCTTTTCCATCACGAAGATTGATAATATAATCGTTACCAGATTCTCTAAACGGCATCATTGCCAGATATCTCTGTACCGGCCATCTGTCAACACCATCTACTGAAATTGGTGTTACTCCATTTTCCTTCAACGTTTTACATACATCCAGCCACTCATCCATAGTTTTCGGTACTGATAAACCATATTTGTCAAAAATTTCCTTATTATACCAGGTCATTTCAACATGATATTCCAATGGAAGTGTATACATGGATCCGTCTGTAAATTCCTGATATTTCAGAGCAGTCGGATAAAAACTATCATATTTACCATTATCCTTCAGGAATTTTTTTACATCTACAAGCATTCCTGCATCAACCAGTTCCTGGCAATACGGATCTGCGTCAATATCAATGATATCCGGCATATTTCCACCTGCAATCAATGTTTTCAGTTTCTGCAAATATGATGGTCTATCAGCTGTAGTTTCAAATTCAATCTTCCATTTTCCACCCATCTTCTCACTGTATTCATCTGCGATTTCATGCATTACCTGATCAATTGCTCCGTCAACCGGTCTTGACGTAAACCATTTTACGGTAGTAACGTCCCCGCTGTCTTTACTTTTCTTTCCTGCATCAGCAGACGTCCCACATCCTGTTAATAAGCTACCAGCCATACACAATGCCAACATAGCACTAATTATCTTTTTCCTCATATTACTCGCTCCTTTTTTCTTTATATTGAATTAATTTTACATTGCCTTGTACTACATAAATACCTGCATAACCATCTTTATGATTATACATCCTGGTCGAAAGAACAATTTCATCATTAATATACACTACGCAGATATCTTTTTCTTTTATGATGTGAACTCGATATTCTTCCGCTTTTGGCAGTTTTCTTGCAGTTTCTATCTGATAAGGAACATCTCCCTTTATCTGCCACTGATATCTTCCCTGTTCTCCTCTTGGCCACATATCCCATGCAACTAATTGATTTTTAGGGTTCATACGTAAGAAATAACCCGTTTCGAGTTCTTTATCCACATGTAACGCAATTCCAAATTCATGGTATCTCTCAGGCTTTATTACCATATCCAACGCAAAAGTATCACCTTCTAAAGGATATAAAAGAGCCCCCAGCGTATCACTTTCAACGCTGACTCCATCCTGCGCCTGTACCATCTTGCAGTTATATAAAGTTTCTTTTTTCAATTCAATCTCTTTCGAAAAATAATCCAGCACTTCCGGAATAGCTTTAATTCTAAGTTCTCCGTTTTTCGAATTCTGAATTATTTCATGAAAATTCATTGTTCCGCCCCATTCCCATGGACCAAAATCAGTATTTCCATATTTGCTCGCTATCCATCCGAAAGCAAATCGTCTTTTGCCATCAGAAGCAGTCTTGATTGCATAATCAGCTCTTGTATCAAAAACATCATCATCAGGTATTTCCCATGGGCCATTCCAGTTTTTCGAAATACGATAATGTGTTGTAAACTGATCTGAAAATGTTGAAAATACCAGATACCAATATTCGCCCATTTTAAACAGTTCAGGACATTCCATAGTAATATACATTTTCGGATCATAAAAAGGTTTCTCATAAGTCCAGTTTATTAAATCTTCGGACTTACACAATGCAATGCATCCACCCCTGAGATCTCCTCTGTTCGTCACTCTTGACGCCAACAGCATATAATAGCATTGGTCTTCGTCATTCCAAAAAACAAAAGGGTCTCTCCAGTCAAACTCTTCATACTGTTTTCCATCTGAGACAAACAAAAAATCTTTTACTGTCTCCAAATTTTCCAAATTTTTCCCTGTGGCCTGCATTACAGATTGAATTGTTTTACCGCGAAGTTTAAAATCCTCATTATAAGCGGTATAAAAAACATGATACAATCCATCTTTTTCACATTTGATAACCGATCCTGTATATGCGTTCTTGTTGGCATCATGAATACCACCTCTTGCAATTGATTCACCTTTATAATCCAGATTAACAAAATCTTTGGTCTCAATCAGATGCCATGTAGTCTCTTCGGCATATTCTTTATCACGTATTCTTGGATCATGAAGATAAAATCCATAATAGGTTCCGTTTTCATAATATGGAATCAAATCACCAACCCAGGCATTTTCTGGTTTATAAAATAATCGCCCCATTTTTACCCTCCTTTTGTTTATAAAATAATCGCCTCATTTTTACCCTCCTTTTTGCACCATTTGCACATTTCATTTCATGCATTTACATTATCATATTCCTTGCATTATTTCAAGTTTTTGCACAGTATTTTCTCCTTTTCCCTCTTTTCTATATTTTAGCCTCACATTTTTTGTGCATTATTTATATTATTCTCTTCTTTTTCCGTGCATTTTGTGCATTTTATTTTTACATTGTATTGTTTGCAATTCGTGCATTTTGTGTTATACTATATCTGAAGCATATAAATACAATATAAAAGGAGTTTACTATGAAATGTACCATTCAAAATATTGCTGATCATCTGGGGCTTTCCAGAAATACTGTTTCAAAAGCCTTAAAAAACAGTTCTGAGGTATCTGAAAATACAAGAAATCTGGTTATAAAGACCGCTTCTAAGCTTGGTTATAAAAATGCCACTTTCGCCACCCCTGTCATACCTGCCTCCGAAACAGGCAGCAATGGGACGATTCTTTTCCTTACCAGAACTTACGCTTCCGACTCCGAATTTTGGACCACCGTTTTACGAGGAATTGAATCGATTCTTTCAAATGCGAATTATCATCTGGCAATCAGTATCATGTCCGACAGTGATCTAAAACAACTCAATTTCCCACAAACTATTTCCGATTCTTCTATCAAAGGAATTATTCTTGTTGAGATCTGTGATAAAGTTGTATGCGATGCCCTCTCACAATTTAATCTTCCAATTGTATCTGTAGATATGCCAAATGTTCCGTTTGAAGAACTAAACGGAATAGATGTAGTCACAATGGAAAGTAAAAAGAATCTAAAAAAAATAATTAATCAACTTATAGAAAAAGGAGCTGAAAGCTTTGGTTTTGTTGGAGACCTCTATTCCCCTAATGTAAGCCGTGGATTTCAGGAACGTTATAATGCCTTATCCGAGTGTCTTGCTGAACATCAGCTTCCACTTAATCAAAAGAATTGCCTTCTTCATCAAACGCCGGAGGATTTTCGGAATTTTCAGACCACAGTTAATAATTTGCAAGCTATGATATCACTGCCAGATGTATTCATCTGCGGAAATGACTGGACTGCTATCCAGTTGATATACGCACTGCAGTTCCTTGGTTTCCAGATTCCCAAAGATATATGTGTTGTTGGATTTGATAACATCCCTGCTGCTTCCAGAATTTCACCGTCATTGACGACCATAAGCACTCCTCAGAAATATCTAGGTATTGCTGCTGCAAGACAAATTCTTGAAAGAATTCAGCATCCTAATTGCCCTCATGTTTTCTGTCAATATGAAACAGAATTGATCATTCGAAATTCGACTAATATAACATCTTTTTAATAACTCAACTATATTTATATTGATATATCGGAAAGATTATTGTTGATACACTGCCTGTCAAAAAGTCGAGTTAATAATTGTGTTTTTGAAAGCGGATGACTATATGAAAACATCGTTTGCATCGAGCTTCTTCGCCGTGGATACGATGTTTATGTCGGCAAGCTCTATCAAAAGAAAATCGACTTTGTTGCTCAGAGAGGCAGCGAGAAGATTTATATTCAGGTCAGCGACAACATTTCCGGGCAGTAAACATTTGAGAGAGAATACTCTCCTCTGCTTCAGGTTCGAGATGCTTATCCGAAAATGATTATTGCCAGAACCAAACATCCCCAATATAGTTATGAAGGAATCGAAATTCACGATATAGCCGATTGGTTACTACAAGAATAAGCAGGGTGAAATATCAGTAGTTAATGAAAACTCCTGCTTACATGGAGGTGCATTAGCATAATAAAATCGCTTGTCAGAAAAGCGTTCAAATGGTAGTCTTTTCATGGGCGGTGGTGTCTTTCTGTATTGAATTGTTTTGTGTGGTAACTTTACAATATCAAATACTGGTAAGAATTGCCATTACCTATTTTATTATTGAGAAAAAGAAAGCCGTAAATACGCAAAAAAACAGTTCGTAAAAATATGCTTTTACGAACTGTTTGTATTTTTGGTCAGTTCTGCAAACTTGAATTTATTACTCCAAAATAACCGGAAGCATAATCATAATAATTCCAAATAGGGCAAATAGAATACCACCTATTTTTGTTGTTTTCAAGTAAAACTCAGATGGTTCATCTGCACGATAAGATTTCCATTCTTCTGTTAATTTCCATATTAAGCCCGGCTTTAAGAAGATAAACATACCTAACGCAAAGATTATGATTCCACCACCAATAGACCACCACATATTTACCATCTCCTTTAGCAAATTCCGATTTCTCAGTTTCAAAAACTGGGAGTTGTTTAACTGATTCTATAATGTCCTATGATATCATCACGATGTTCCAGTATATCCTCTTCATAATATATTTGATATGGGTTTGCATGATGAATAACAAAACATATACCTTTTCGATTTCTCTTGTCAGATATAATGCCGATATGTTTTTTAAATACAACAATATCTCCACCTTGCCATTCTTCTATTTCATTTATATCTGTAGTAAGACTTATTGCATTATTATCGAAATATACTTTTAAGTTTTTAACTCTTCTAAAATCTATATTTTTATCAACGGCATCTATATCATATAATTCTTTATTGTTTTTTATATCCTCATTTACTAATACCATCAAATCATATCCTGCATCTTTTAAAGCAAAAGCTACTACATCAGTACAAACCCCATATTCATCATCTGGATAACCTGTGTTGTAATATTTGCTTTTATATTTTGGATTAGTTTTTATGTAATTATTTGCATTATTTAATATATCTGTTTGGTCATCTATACCATCATTGTCTTTATCAATATTGCTCTTGTAAGCTTCTATATTGAAATCTGCATTTGTATATTTTTTATGTGGAATATAATTAAAACAATACAACACATATAAAGCAACAATTATTAGCACCGAAAAAACAATAAGCGTTATTCTCTTCTTCATACATTCTCCATTAAACAACTTGCGAGTTACCAATTTCATTAAATAATAAATTAGCTACTTTTTCCTCTAATGACAGATATACATCTCCACCAAACACACTCTGATAAACTGCTGCCAAAATACCTTCAACATCTAATCCACCATATAGTCCCATATATCCGGCATTTTGAAAAATCGCAAATTCCTCATTCGTAATAACTCCTGCATTATGTGCTGTCTCTGCCAACATTTGATTCCACTGTTTGATGTCTCCCCTGACAACAAGTCTTCTGTTATCTTCGTCCAGTTCATTAAAATGGTCAGCAACCTCCTGCCTGTATGTCTGGAATACTGTGCCCGCTGTTTTCACATGCGATCATTGCTCTTTTAATTACTTTTGCAAAGTTCTCCCATTTTGCATAATCAATTGCCTCATTTTTATAGCTTTTATTGTGTGCAAAATAATATCGACCACAAATAAAAATAACAACAGTTATAGATACTATTATGAAAAACCAAAAAGTGTTCAGAAATTGAATACATTAAGTCCTGTTTCTTCATCATAAACTCTGTCAACTTTTCCATCAATTACCGTAATAACGAGCTCGCAAGTTGCACTTACAACAGCTCTGTTCAGATGTCCTCCAAACACTTCACCTTTTTCATTACCGGCACTCAAATGAAGATGTGCATAATATTCTCCATCCATTGTATTGATTGTACCTGTCAGCGATGTTATTTCATAATAGCCTTTAAAACTGTTTGAGTAATATTTCTTCTCATCTGTCTTGTATACTCCGACTGTGAAATCATTGATAGCTCCAAGAGCATTAATACTGGCAAGCTTTATATTCTCAGTTATGGCAATTGCTTTCAGTTGCTCCAAAATCTCCTCCCCTTTGTCAATTCTCGCTATTATTATATTATCAAATTTTCTGTATTCCATTATGTTTCCTCCGTAACTTTCGAATTGTTATTCTTTATTCGTGAATTTCCAAGGGTAGATTGTCCGGATCATGAAAGAATGTCATTCTTTTGCCTGTGTAAGTATCGAGTCTAATCGGCTCAGTTATGATGCCCCTTTTATTCAATTCTCTTACAGTATCATCGACCGAATCTACAGCAAAGGCAAGATGCCTGAGACCATAAGCCTCTGGATAACTTGGACGCTTCGGACAATTTTTAATGATAAAAAGTTCTAATTCTATCTCATCGAGTTGAAGATCAATTTTATAATCATCACGTTCTGGTCTGTAATTTTCTCGAATAATAGAAAAACCTAACAGATCCACATAAAAGTGCTTTGATTTCTCATAGTTGCTCCCAATAATGGCAATATGATGAACTTTTTTTAAATTCATGGTGTATTTACCTCTCTCCTACTTTGTTTGAATACATGAAATAATGTATCACAATGATACTATTTTGTAATATATTTTTTCAAAAGCTTATAAGTATTCTCCACGCCATCCATATGTGAGCGTTCATAGTTATGTGATGCATAAACTCCCGCACCTATAAGCCCATGACGGATATCATATCCGCTGTGCAGTGTAGCCTCGACATCTGAGCCATAGTGCGGATAAACATCGATTGCATAGTCAAGCCCCTCGCTCTTTGCCAGATTTGAAAGCTCTGTGACAAGCTCATAGTTGTAAGGTCCGCCTGAGTCCTTAGCACAGATTGAAACCATACGCTCCGTACAGCCGAGGTCGGCTCCAACACAGCCCATGTCTACGGAAATCATCTCCTCCGTATCAGCCGGTACAAAGCTTCCGCCATGGCCTACCTCCTCATAAACCGTAAAGAGCAGTGTGACCTTGCGGTTTAGCTTCCAGCCCTCCTCCTTTACGGCATGAGCCACCCCGAGTAAGATGGCGGCTGACAGCTTATCATCAAGGAAACGGCTCTTGATATAGCCGCTCTCCGTGATGACTGTACGTGGATCCATGGCGATAATATCCCCTGTCTGGATGCCAAGTGCCGCTACGCCCTGCTTGTCATTTACATTTTTATCGAGCAGGATTTCCATATTCTCTTCCTTTGTCTCAACCTTTTCGTCTGCCACATGTGCCGATGGCTCTGTATTTAGCACCACGCCTGTGTACATTCTGCCATCACGCGTGAAAACCATGCAGTTCTCTCCATCTGCTGTGCTCCACTGATGACCACCGATAGTTGTCGGGCGCAAACGTCCGTTATCCTTTATTGAGCGAACCATGGCTCCAAGTGTGTCCACATGCGCTGCCAATACCAGAGGTGCGCCCTCTCCACCGATTTCCACGCTGACATTTCCTTTATTTGAAAGCTGTGGCGCATATCCCATAGCCTCAAGCTGCTTCATCAGATAGTCTGTAGCATTTTTTGTGAAACCTGTAGGGCTTGCTATTGATGTGAGTGCTTTGAGCTGTGTTCCAATATATTCTTTAATCTCTTCTGTTGACATAATTGTTATCTCCTGCTTTATTACTGTTTATTAACTGCATTATAACATCTCATTTTTGCGCATGCAATCCGTATTAACCGTTATTTGTAGTTGTTTGTAGTAGTACACCTGTTCGCAAACCGCGGGTACCATGGTGCACACACTATCCCACGTTCGCTACGCTACGCAGCTAAGAGGCTGTACGAATTGTGCCCAAGGTTTTCTTAACTCGACGAAACCGTCGAAACTCGCCATCCATGGCTCGATTTCTCCTTGCCTCGGCGTCCATGCCTCGGCATTTCTGCTTTACATAGCACAATTCTACAGTCTCTAAGCAGCTCCGCTATTCGCTTTCGCGGGATAGTGTGTGCTCCAGGGTACCCGCGGCTTGCGAACTATACTCAATAATTTAACGTAAATCCACTTGCAATTAATGCTCATTAATTTAACATATATCCACTTGCGATCAACCTGCAACAATGCTATTCTTAGGATATGAATACACAGAATATATATAATAATAACAATAAAGATATAAATATAAATTCCAACACCAAAGTAAAAATCTGCGGTCTGACTTCACCTGCCGAAGCACGGTATCTCAACGAAAATCACGTTGATTTTGCGGGTATGGTGTTATTTTTTCCAAAGAGTAAGAGAAATATATCCATCGAACAGGCAAAGGAGATTATGGCAGCCCTTGATGCTTCCATCAAAAGAGTCGCCGTTGTAGTTTCGCCATCCATAGAGCAGGTCAGACAGATTGAGGCTGCAGGCTTTGACTATGTCCAGATACATGGGGAAATTCCGGAGACAGAGGCGGAGGCAGCAAAAGCTATCCCGATTCTTAAAGCCTTCAATGTCTCTGATATGGACAGCTATGAAAAGTATCACAACGATTCACGCATCGCAGGCTATGTGTTTGATGCCATCGAACCCGGCAGTGGAAAAACCTTTGACTGGAAGCTGGTTGACAATATCCCCCGCGATGAAAAGCTGCTGCTGCTCGCAGGTGGCTTAAATCCAGACAATGTGCGCATGGCAATTGAAGCCGTGCATCCTGACGGAGTCGATGTATCATCAGGTGTGGAAAATGATGACAAAGCGGGGAAGAATCCGGAAAAGATACATGATTTTGTTGCGGCAGTTAAATCATCAAATATGACAACTGCACGACACTAAATACCTCCCTCTATATAGTTGTAAACGGATGGCTCATGCGAGCCATCCGCCACTATTTATCTGCCACTTCTTCTAATGCCTTAAAATCACAACAGAACTTAACCACCTTTCCGGTTGCCATCTGTTTGTCGTACAACTTGTTAGCCCTTCCGATAACTTCATCAATTACCTTCAAGCAAAAAGAATATTCTTTATTTAGCAAATCCTTATATTTCTTGACATCATCGGTATCTGTGTCATCTGGATTAATATTTACCCTACTGTAAACACCATCCACAATCGGAATCATTTTCTTAATATCCATAACAGAAAGAATATGCTTTACATCATCCTCTTCTGCTGCCACCCAAATATCTCCTTGCGCCATACTGGACTTCTTTGCCATTTCATAAACCAAATAGCATTCTTTATCGACATTTTTCCATGTCTTATGCTTCTCTTTCGCTGAGGATAATGGAATTACATATTTTCTGTCATTTTTGTTTATCAAAATCCCTATGTATGGTTTATTCTCATAACCGCTTGGCTTGTAATACACCTCTGAGCATGCATCATGCAGCTTTTTGAGGTAACTTTGTTCAATGTTGATAAATGTCAACTTTCCCTCTAGTATAAACATAATACTGCTCCTTTATATTTTAGATTAAAAATGTGGGAAGCCTAAGCTTCCCACTCGTTAATGCTCATCTCTTTACGGATTGATTACCGAAGGTTAATGGAGACCTTCTTTAATGTTCATCTCTTCTACGATTCAAGACCATAAGGTTAATGGAGACCTCTCTATAATTATAATATGACAATTAACAAGCTATGTCAACTGCAGTATTATATATTGATTATATATTGATTATATTTTGTCCATTAGTATTCACACGTCAGCTTGTAACGAAGAAACCGATGGTATAAACTTATTTCAGCTACTCTGTCGAATATATTTGTATTTTCATCTCGTCTCATCATAATCAGGTTTTAATGCTAAATATTATGTAACTATTATTTTTCTTTGCCAATCTTGAAAAACAGATTTGCCTTGATGAGCACCGGTCTCAGTGCCACATACACGATTGTTGCAGCAATCACCGATATCACTGCATTGACTCCTGTTGTGGTCACGCTCCATGCGATTTTGAGCTGTGCCATCGGCTTTCCGAGGATAAGCATATCGTAGAAATAGCTTATAATCGGGTCAAAAATAAAGTTGAAGAGCATTCCTGCACATGCTGCAAGGACTGTCCATTTAAATACATGCTTCTTGTCGGTTGAATATGTAATCTTTCCAAGCTTGTGTGCTACAAGACCGGTGATAACACCAATCATAAGCTTGAGGAAAAATGTCTTTGGTGCTCCGGTGATATATATCGGGTCAAGTAAATCACCGATTGTCATTCCGATTGCTCCACCGATTCCTCCATATACTCCGCCTAAGAGCAAAGCTGCAAGTACTACGACTGCGTTGCCAAGGTGAAAGGATGTGGCGCTGCCACCCGGTAATGTGACCTTAATCTGTAAAAATGTGAATATGACATATGATAAAGCTGCCATAAGTGCTGTAAGTGTGAGTTTTTGAACTTTTTCGTTTCTCATAAAATGCCTCCTAAATATTACAATTAAACTATATAATACTCTTATGTGGCATCAAGTATATATCCAATTTTATATAAATTTATATATCCAGTTTATCTAAAGTCCATTTACACCTATGGTTTAATTCCGCTATAGTGTTTTTTCAGCATTTCTATTATCACCTGCTGGCTCTGCTTCGAATGGGTGATAGCGTAATAGCTTCCACCAAATTTTGCCTTGCGCTCTTCCTCATCTATCCCTACGCTTCGTCCCTTTTCGGTGACACGCTTTATCTTGTTCCCGTCTTCTGTAACTTCCTCCAGATATCCCTCTGCAATAAGAAGCTCGTTTATAAACGAGGCTGCAAGCTTTTTGTGCTCCTTATCCGCAGGACACAGCTCAATTATTTTGTTCGTAAGCTCTGTAAGCCTGCATTTGTCGGTGAGCTCTACCTCATCAAGCCTCTGTGGCTCGATGTAAAACGGAAGCTTCTTTTTTCTCGTGCTGCCGGTTTCAGCAGCCTCCTCATCGCTTAAAACAGTCTGTGGTCTTTCACCTGTCGTGCTGCCTGATGGATTTGGGTTATCTGCAACAAATGAATTTACCGCCGTCACAAACGCTTCACCATAATTTTGTATCTTCTGCTCACCCATGCCGTACACATCGGCAAGCTGTTCCTTATCCCGCGGCAGCTTTGCGCACATATCCTTTAAGGTCTTGTCAGAGCAGATGATATACGGAGGCACCGACTTTTCTGCAGCCAGCTCTGTACGCACGCTGCGCAGCTTTTCAAATAGCGCAACACCAAGCTCGTTAAGCCCTGCAAGCTGTGCTGCCTTTTTGCGCTTTTTGCCGGTTTCAACGTATGTCTCCTCCTCTTCATCCTCCACAACCACACAGTTGCTGCATTTGTTGCAGATGCAGGGGGTTGTGTCTCCGAAATATGAAAGTATAAACTCTCTCAGGCATTTGTCCGTCTCGCAGTAATTTATCATCTGCTGCAGCTTTCTTTGGTCATTGGCTGTCTTTTGCATGTCGGATGCCACATCGCCAGCTGAAGCCTTATTCTGCAGAAGGAACTTGTTTATCATGATATCCTGCTTTGAGAAAAACAGCACACATTCCGCTTCCTCACCGTCTCGTCCCGCTCTTCCAGCCTCCTGATAGTAATACTCGAGGCTCTGTGGCATGTTGTAATGCAGCACATATCTCACATTTGACTTGTCGATTCCCATTCCAAATGCGTTTGTGGCAACCATCACACGGATTCTGTCGTATGTAAAATTCTCCTGATTCTGCTTACGTTCCTCATTGGAAAGCCCTGCGTGGTAACGGCCCGCCGAAATGCCCTGCTCATTTAAAAGAGTATACAGCTTATCCACATTCTTTTTCGTTGCGCAGTATATTATTCCACTTTCGTCCTCATGCTTTTTCACATAATTGATGATACTGTTGTCCTTCTGGCTGCCTCCCTTTCTTGTAACAACCCTGAAAAACAGGTTAGGTCTGTCAAACCCTGTCACCATAGTAACCGGATTGTTAAGTCCCAGCGAAGCCACTATATCATTTTTCACGCGCTCCGTGGCGGTCGCTGTAAACGCACTGACTATCGGTCGTCTTGGAAGTCTCGTTAAAAATCCGGCAATTTCCAGATAGCTCGGTCTGAAATCCTGTCCCCACTGCGATATACAGTGTGCCTCATCAACTGTCAGCATCGATATGTCCGCGTTGCAGGCAAAATCCAGAAAACGCGGCGTGTTGAGGCGCTCCGGAGCGACATAGATTATCTTGTATCGCCCCTGTGAGGCATATGAAAGTGCCATCCTTATCTGGTTTTCGGTCAGTGAGCTGTTGATATAGGCGGCATGCACTCCTGCCTGGTTTAAAGCCTTGACCTGGTCTGACATGAGCGAGATAAGTGGAGAAATGACAAGCGTAATTCCTTTAAGCATAAGCGCCGGAAGCTGGTAGCACAGCGATTTTCCTGCGCCTGTCGGCATGATACCGAGCACATCGTGCCCTGCAAGTATGCCGTTTATGAGCTCCTCCTGCCCTGTTCTAAGACTGTCGTAGCCAAAGTATTGTTTGAGTGTCTGGTTTATGTTCATTTATGCTTGTTGTCCTCCCTTAGCTGCACGATAATCCTGTAGACCTCAGGCCTTCTCTCCTTCAGATGCTTATCAAGCAGGTGTCTCCTCTGTGCAAACCGCTCTGCAAGCTCCGGATGCTCTCTTGCTATACGCTCATGCACCTCGCGACGGTGCATCTCGATATCTGCCGCAAGCGTGTGCACATCCTTTCCTGATATGTTGACGATTTCTTTCAGATGCTCCTCCAGATGCTCCAGCCACTCATCCTGGTCAAACTCATCCATATGCGCCCAGCGGCCATGCATGATTTCCTCTATATCCTTTGTCTTTTTGAGCTGTTCTATCTGAAGCTTTATCTGCTTTTCAATCTGCTCCTCACTCTCGGCGCCAAACGCCCAGACAAACTCCTGCACTCTGTTGTCAGCACGCTTTCTTGAGGCACTGCGCTCCTCGTTATCTACGCCACCCTCAAGCGGATAAGGTCTGTTTATTCCCATATCCTTTAGCGCAATATGTATTGTCCTTCTGACACAGCCCTGCTCAATTAAATAACCTAAGCCCAGCTTCCTGAGTTGCTCGTTGAGCTCTGCAATGTGCTCTGTTATGTATAGCTTTACACCTTTTTGTTTCAGTGAGCGGTAAAGTGACTCTATGCTGTCAGCTCCTGTGATATCAATACTTCCGATAGCTCCGGCATCGATTATGACAGCTTTTGTATCATGCTTTAGGTGGTCCTCAATATCACGCACAAGTACCTTTGCATTTGCAAAAAACAGGCCGCTCGAAAATCTGTAAATAATCACACCGTCAATCTCGTGGATGTTTGTGCTCTCCCTGATATCGCGGAAATGACTGTGTCCCGGCTGCACACCGAGAAAGCAGGTGGCCGGCTTTGCGCTTCTGATTATCATCTCGGCAAAAGACAAAATGATTCCTATCAAAACTCCGTTTATCGTACCCAGAATAAGTACTCCGAAAAAAGCACCAACAAATATGAAAAATTCTGTCCTGCTGACCTTCCACAGTCTCTTTGCCAGATGAAACTCCGTGGCACCCATGAGCGCTGATATGACAATCGCCGTGAGCACCGGAACCGGCAGATATCCTATAAAGCCTGTGCAAAAAAGAAGCACTGCTATCATGGAAACGCCTGCAACAAGCCCTGTGAGCTGTGTCTTACCCTCGTACTGCTCGCTCATCGCAGTTCGTGACACTGAACCGTTTATCGGACAGCAGCCCGTAAAAGCCGCAGCCATATTTCCTATGGAAAATGCCAAAAGCTCCGTGTTATCATCTATTCTGTATCCGTTTTTCTGTGCGAAATTGTTTTCTGCCAGAAGTGTCTCTGCCATGATGACAACAGCAACCGAAAGACTTAAAACTATTACCTCTGAGGCCTTTTGAACTGAAAAAACTGCCTCGAAATCCGGTATATACCACCGCGGCATGCCGGGCTCAACTGCTGAAAGAGTCGGCACTCCCCACTCCTTTACCGGTCCAAAATATGTAAAAAGCGCGCCTGTTACCATGAGCACAACCGCCATAGGAAACTTTGGAACAAGCCTCTTACTCACAACCAAAATGGCAAGCGCTACAATCCCCATGACAAGTGCGGCTGCATTTATGTGGTGTAAGGCCTCCCATATATGCTCAGACAGTTCAAAAAGCTCTCCGGTTCCTGCCGCAGAGCCCATGAGCTTTGGCGCCTGCATCAGTATGATTGTAGTACATATGCCTGTGATAAATCCGCCCATAACCGGCGCAGATATGTAGTTCACCAGCTTTCCGGCATTCATGAAGTAAAATGCCAAAAGCCACAGTGCCACAAAAAATGTAAACACCGGTACAACCGTCATGGCCTCTTTGCTTCCTGCCTCTATTCCCATGCCAAGCACTGCTGCTCCGACAAGCGCCGCCGGAGCAGCATCCACACCGAATATAAACTGCGGTGATGTGGAAAACAGAGCAAACAATATGATTGGGAATACCGAGCCATACAAGCCATATACCGCCGGTAGCCCGGATATCTGCGCATAGCCCATCGATATAGGAATCGAAACCGCCATGATGATGATTCCCGCAAGAATGTCCTTTGGGAGATTTTTCTTGTCGTAGTTTTTGAGTGTTGGTGCAACTGATAATTTTTGTTTCATTTAGATTTGTGCCTTCTTTATCAATACTTTCTTTCCTTCAAATGCGAAACCATAATGTTGAATTGCTTCTCTTTTATATCCTCGTTCCAAAAGCTTTGCATCATAATTTTTCTCTTCAATCTGCTTCAAAGCACTATCCGCAGTCATATCCAGTGATGTCTCCTCTTGCGAATCAATAACCTTAAATTCTATTATTACAGCCTGCGAATTTTTATCACGTGGAATGATCATCACATCATATCTGCCATAGCCACTTTCACGGTTTGACTGCACTTCATATTTATCTCTAAGCTCGACCAGCAGGCCTAAGACAAAACCATGATAAAATCTCTCCGGTTCAGATTTTCCCGAAGGATGCTTTCCGCTGTCAAAGCTGCTGAAGGTAGATAAAGCGACCTCATTCATGTATATGTTCATTTCCTTTACATTGCCTCTAAGCAATGCCCTTATGAATCCATTATAATTCGAAACAGAGGCATTAAACCATCCTCTGAACATATTTGAAAACATACTTACGGTTTCAAGATTTGTAATGCTCAGATGATACCACGGTTCAAGCGTAAGACCTCTTTTTTCTAAGGAATCAACCTTTAAATAACCGCTGGCAAGCAAAAGACTCCAAATGGCATTTTCATCGTTATCGAGCTGTTCAAACACCAGTTGTTCGTCAATGCTAACCTCCACAGAATCGCCTTCCAGAAGTGTTTCCATCATAGATTTTATTTCTGCAGATGCTGTTCTGATCAAACGATTTACCAGACCGTTTGAGCTGGTAGATGCCCAGTATGGACTTATCTGTTTTTCCTTTAGAAAATTCGTTATAGACCATGGATTATAAATATCACTGTGATTTCCAAATTTAAAACCGTCATACCATTTTTTTACAGTATCTTTTTCACCGGACAGACCATACTCTTCCATTGCATCAAAAACTTCATTCTCTGTAAATCCAAAGCTCGTTGCATAACTGCTTGAGGTCGTGGTTATTACATTCAGATTATTGAGGTCTGAAAAAATTGATTCCTTTGATACACGCGTGATTCCTGTCATAATAGCACGCTCCATATACGGATTTGTCTTGAACGTTGCATTAAACAGGCTTCTTATATATGCAGTAAACTCATTCCAATATCCATGAAGATATGCCTCCTGTATAGGAGTATCATACTCATCAAGGATAATTATCGTCTTCTTTCCCCAGTAACGATGAAAATACTCACACAAAATATTTAATTTTAATCCACTCTCAGCATCACCCATCCTGGTATTTGTTCCTTCAAAATCAGCTATTTCGTCTGCTGTCAGAGTATCCCCCTCAAGCAGATATCTGTGCCTTTTGTAAACAGCCTCTATCTGTGCTTTTATCTGGATTTTTGCATCTCCCAGATTGTCGGCCTTAACCGAAGCAAAGCTCATAAAAATCACAGGATAAGTACCCTGAATTTTTCGATAGTCCTCATCCTCCCATATAGACAATGAATCAAACAAATCGCTCCTGTCCTTATACTGATTTGAAAAAAAGCAGTTAAGCATGCTCATATTAAGTGTTTTTCCAAAACGCCTCGGACGCGTGATGAGAGTCACATCATCCTTTGAATCCCACCATTCCTTTATAAAGCTCGTTTTGTCCACAAAAAAGCAATTATCTTCTATAACAGAAGCAAAATCCTGTTTCCCAATACCAATCGTTTTTACCATATCTGACTCCCTGTATAGTCTCAAATCATTGTTTTATATATGATATTATAGCCAATACAATTATGCACTGCAAGAAACAAATATACTCTTCTTAATCACGTTTTTAAACATAGATTAAGAAGAGTATAATCTCTTTTATCGTATTAAATTATAACTACTTAATTACAGCCTCAACCTCACCCTTCTCAGGCATCACGCGAAGTGCGCCCTTTCTCGTAGTAATAAGAGAGGCTGCCGCATTTGCGAATGTGAGCATCTTTTTCACATCGTCATCCTTCCGGTCATTGATACCATGCTCCAACACATCGTGAAGCAGGCATGCACAGAAGGTATCTCCTGCACCTGTAGTCTCGACAGTGTCATCTCGCAGGAACGGAGCTGCCTCCACGATATGTCCGTCAAAAAATGCCATACTTCCGTTTTTGCCCATGGTGGCACAGATAAACGGAATGTGATACTCATCTATGAGCTTCTTTACACCTGTCTTTATGTCCTTTTCGCCTGTCATGAATTCAATCTCATCATCAGATATTTTTAAGATGTCACACTGACTCAGGCCCCAGCTTATCTTCTCTTTTGCATCGTCCATGCTCTTCCAGAGCGGTTTGCGCAGATTAGGGTCAAAGGAAATCAGTACGCCTGCCTCTTTTGCGGCAGCTATTGCATGCTTTGTCGCATTCTCACAGATCTTATCTGTCATTGAAAGACTTCCGAAGTGGAAAATTTTTGCGTTTCTCACAAGGGATAAATCCACCTCATCCGCTGTCAGCATCATATCTGCTCCCGGATTTCGGTAAAATGAGAAATCTCTGTCTCCGTCTACTGCAGTCTGTACAAATGCAAGAGTGGTATGGACATTATCATCATAGCGCACGCCTGTTGTGTCGATGCCCTGCTCCTTTACGGCATCAACAAGCAGCCTTCCGAACGCATCCTGTCCCACTTTTCCGATGAAAGCAGTCTGATGACCGAGCTTTTGAAGCATGGCAAGCACGTTACATGGAGCTCCACCCGGATTAGCCTCAAAAAGCTTATTGTCCTGCGCACTTGTACCGTTTTCTGTAAAATCTATAAGTAATTCACCTAATGCAACTACATCCATATTGTACCTCTTTCTTTCCTGTCAAAATATCCTGTATATTATTCTACAAATAACCGGACCAATAATTTGTCCGGTTATTATTTGTATGCTCTACTGATATGCGGTCATATTACAAAATTATATCATATTTTTCAATATCCACAACAGCACTTCCGTCACAGTTAAAGCTGATTCCGTCTGCCTGAAGAGGTGTACAGATAGCTGTGGTTGCGACCTGCTGTCCGTCATTGATAAAGAGCTCTATAGACTGTCTGTCCACGATGAAACGAAGCTTTAGCTTTCTGTCTGTATCTGCGATTTTAATTTTTCTGACACAGACGACATCCTTTGTGACGCCACAGCAGGTACGATCAATCTCGAGCACGCCTGCGACTCTGTTGTAGGTAAACACTGTACCATACTCATCATCGCATGCCATTTCAACAGTGAAATTATTATACTCCTCGCCTGAAAGCTCCACTGTCATGTCGAGAGTGCGGCCCTTTATGCCCTCAAAGGTTGTGTAGCAGTCTATTTTTTTATCTGTATAATGACACTTGTTTGCACGATAATTTTCTATTTCCTTAACCGGCTTCTGCCAGATACGGCCGTCCTTTATTTCAAGCTCACGAGGCAGTGTCATCATGCCCTGCCAATCCTGCGAATCAGGAACGACACATGCATCCCATGACTTCATCCAGGCAATCATCACGCGGCGTCCGTCCGGAAGCAGTGTAGTCTGCGGTGCATAAAAGTCCATGCCATAGTCAAGTGTGTGCGGCTCTTCCTTGATAAATACATGATTTTCTTTATCATAATCCCCTAGAAAATATACAGAGTTGTGTCCGTTATGAAACTCATATTTGTCTGCCTTCATACTCTGCGGTGAACAGATGAGCACATGCTTATCCTCCAGCCCAAAGAAGTCCGGGCACTCCCACATGGTACCTATTTTGCCGGTGCTGTTTGCCGCAAGGATTGTCTCAAACTGCCAATCGGTCAGGTTTTTTGAAGAGCAGAGCACTACCTGTCCCACATTGTTTAAGTCCTTGCTTCCAACTATAAGATAATATGTGTCATCCTCTTTCCATATTTTAGGGTCACGGAAATCGATTCTGCTGCAGTTTTCAGGAAGCATATCGCCTGTCACAACAGGATTATTCTCATGCTTCACATAATTAAGTCCGTCTCCAAATGCGATGCACTGGTTCTGTCTCTCCTGCTCACTGCCGTCAGGAAGTTTAATCCTTGTGACACCTGTGTATACAAGCACATGCTTACCATCTGCCTCAATGGCACTTCCTGAGAAACATCCTTTTTTATCATATTCCTCGTCAGGTGCCATCACACACGGAAGCTGCTCCCACTTAATCATATCGCTTGTCGTACTATGCCCCCAATGCATAGGTCCCCACTCACGCAGATATGGATAGTACTGATAAAACAGATGAATTTTTCCGTTATAGACAGAAAATCCATTCGGATCATTAATCCATCCTGCCGGTGCACTGATATGAAACAAAGGTTTACTCTCTTTATCTGTAGCAGCTATTTTTTTTGCCTCGTAGCTTCTTGCTTTTTCCAATAATTCGCTCATTCAAATCCTCCAATTCTGTTTGCTTTGCCGGTAATACAGAATTATGAACAGTAACCTATTTGCCCTCTGACGTACTCTCAAGGGATTTCTGATAGCTGTCAAAATATTTCTGCTTTATCTTCAGATAATCCTGTAAACCATATTTATCAAGTTTCTTAAGGTATGAATCCCATTCCTTATCAATGCCGCCGTTTAATATCCAGTCGGCCTTTTTCTGCTCAGCATATTTCTTGATGTCTGTGTCGTACTGTGACACCTTGTTGGTGTCATCTATGCTCATGAACACGTTTGGATAGACATACTTACTGTTCATGTCCTTCAGATAAGCCTCATGCATGTTGTCAAGACGCCACTTGGCATCTGCAGGCTCTGTCACATAAACATCATAGTACTCGTTTAAAACAGCAAGCGGTCCGTTTACAGACTGCGCCTCACGCACCTCAACCGGTGACTGATCGCCCAGATCCATATGCTTTAACATCTGTCCACCCTCATCGTTTGTGCTCATCTCAAAGATGTTGAACGAATCTTTCTCGCCGTATGTTCCCCAGTTATTCTGTGGAGACTGGATTGGAGCATACATCTGATCAATCCACGCGGCTGCCAAAGCCGTATCCCTGCAGCTTGATGTCAATACGCATCGTCCTCTGTCGAAACCACTAGTCTCACTGTTGTTCTGTCTGGTGATATTTCTGACTCCGTCAGGTCCTGTGAGAGCCGGAAGCATGACGTAATCTGTGTTATTGTCAATGTTTGCAATGTCCCATGTAAAGCAAAGCCCATACCTGTGGTTTTTACCCTTTGCTACGTAGGTTGACCACTCCTGTGTAAATGCCTCAGGGTCAATCAAATCCTCTGTGACAAGCTTGTGAAGCCACTCGATACCCTCCTTGTAGCCCTCCTGTGTCGGAGCATAGATGACTTTTCCCTCATCTGTTACCGCAAAGTGATCACCTGTATCACCATAACCCTCACCAAAGCCGTTCATGAGGATGGCTGGATCCTGGTCACCGTTGTTTATAATAAATGACATAGGAATAACCCCGCCCTCGATATCAAATTTCTGCTCCAGCTCATCGGCATGATCTTTGAATGCAATAAGCACCTGCTCGAGCTCGTCTGTGGTAGTCGGTACATCAAGTCCCAGATAGTCAAGCCACTTCTTGTTGATATAAGGAATATCGCCTATTGCCTGGATAGCTTCTTTTCCTGAGCCAAGCTGCTCTATCCATGGGAAGGAATATATATGTCCGTCAGGTGCAGTACACATGGTTCTGTACTCTGGATATTTTTCAAAAACAGCCTGAAGATTAGGCATATATTTATCGATCAGATTTTCTACCGGAATAATGATACCCTGCTTTGCATATCTGAGCAGGTCGTAATCACTCATACCTGCATTAAACAGTCCATCCGGCAGATTACCAAACTGCGCCAATGCCAGATTCTTCTTGTCAGAGAACTGGTCTGAAACGAAGCATGTCCAGTCGATATGCACGTTGGTCTGCTCCTCCATTCTCTTGAAGATAGTCCTCTCATTAGGATCCTGTGTGGATGTGGCCGGTGCACTTGTGATAAATGACAGCTCTGCCTTCTCCTTCAGAGGGAACTGCACATCTGATACCGGTGTGTCCGGATTTGTCTCAGCATTTAAGCTCTGCTGCTTTCCACAGCCTGCCACACCTGTCAGCATTGCAAGTGTAAGCGAAAGTGTAATTAATTTTTTGAAGCTTCTTTTTTTCATATCCATACTCATCCTTTCTGTTAGCCCTTAACAGATCCAACCATGATTCCTTTATCAAAATATTTCTGGAAAAATGGATACATAATCAAAAGTGGTAAACTTGATACAACAATTGTAGCATACTTGAGCTGCTCTGCAACCTTTGCCATCTCAGCTGTACTCTGGATATCTGCAATCATGCCCGGCTGAGGTGTATTCTGCACGAGAATTGAACGCAGTACAAGCTGTAATGGCTGGAGATTTGCGTCATTCAGGTAAATCATTGCATCAAAGTAGCTGTTCCACATTCCTACAAATGACCAAAGCATAAGCACCGCAATAATCGGCTTACAAACCGGAAGCATAATCTTAAAGAAATGCTGTATTTCATTTGCTCCGTCGATGGCTGATGCCTCACGAAGCTCATTTGGCACTGACTGATAATAGGTTCTCGCCAAAATCATATTCCACACATTGAAAGCTCCCGGAATGAGGATTGCCCATACGGTGTTTACCATATGGAGCTGATTTATAAGGATGAATGTAGGAATCATTCCTCCTCCAAAAAACATTGTGATAATAAAAATCACATTGAAAAATTTTCTTCCGACAAATTCCTTTTTAGACATCGGATACGCTGCCAGGATTGTGACAAATACTGAGATTGCCGCAAACGCTATTGAGTAAAAAAACGAATTAAAAAATCCGCGCCATATCATGTCATTTTCCAGAACTCGTCTGTATGCATCAATAGTCCAGTCCTTTATGTTGAAGCTCAGTCCCTGATTGTTAAGTACTGTCGGATCCATGAAAGATGCCAGCACTACATATACTAACGGAACAATTATTGCAAGCACAAACAACCCAAGAAGTGTATATCCAATTCCAAGAACAATTTTATCAGTCCGTGAATATTTGATTTTTATCGTCATATCTTTTTCCATTGCACTTTCCTCCTAGATTCCTTCACCATCGTTTAGCTTCTTTACAACCGCATTGACTATAATCAGCAATATTACGTTGATTACCGAGTTGAAAAGACCAACCGCTGTTGAATAACCATAGTCTCCATTCAAAAGTCCGATTCTGTATACATATGTAGAAAGAATTTCCGATGCCGGTAAGTTCATATCTGTCTGTAACGCATAGGCTTTCTCGAAACCGATACTCATAATATTTCCTGCCTGCAGGATGAACTGTATCACTATAATATTCTTAATAGCCGGAAGCTCAACATACCACATCTGCTGGAAGATGTTTGCGCCATCCATTCTCGCTGCCTCCTCAAGCTCCTTGCTCGCATTGGATAATGCCGCTGTATACATGATTGAAGCCCAGCCTGCTCCCTGCCAGATGCCGCTCGCTATGTAGATTGTCCTGAATGCAGCCGGCATTGTCATCCAGTTTGTGCTGATACCGAGCAGCTTGTTCATAGGTCCGATTGGTGATAAAAACATACGAACCATACCACAAAGTACAATAACTGAGATAAAATTTGGTGCGTAAATCAGAAGCTGTATCTTTTTCTTGATGCCCTCTTTGCGAATACGATTCAGAAGCAGTGCAAGTATGATCGGTACCGGAAATCCCCATAACAATCCGTAAATACTTACCTTTAACGTATTCATAAGGTAGTTCATAAAATCAGGTGATGATAAAAATCTCTTGAAATATTCAAGCCCGACCCATGGACTCCCCAGCACACCCTTTATGACATTGTAATCCTTGAATGCTATGAGCAGTCCGCCCATCGGAACATACTTGAATATAATTGTCAGTAAAAGTGCCGGCATAAGGAAAAATATGTACAACATCCAGTTTTTCTTCACATATGTCACTTTGCTTTTCAATGACTGCTTTTTTTCTTTCATTTGCTGTGACCTCCACTCTCTTTCACATTTTGTTTTTTTTACTTAATTTACGCTCTTGTGTAACCGGTAAAGTAACCGGTTACTTTGTAATTTGATAATACAATATCATTTGTGCTGTGTCAATACTTTTCTCAAAAAAAGTAACCGGTTACTTTTTTGTTGATATTTTGGAAATTGCGCTGTATACTGTTTATAAACATTTGTAATATAAGTAATTTTTATAAGGAGACATCCCATGGGAAAAAAACAGGTTACATTTGCAGATATTGCGGAATATACACACTTTTCAAAAACAACGATTTCAAGATATTTCAATCATCCGGACTCTCTGACACTGAAGAATCAGGAAAAGATTTCCCGTGCGCTTGATGAGCTCGGCTATAAGAAGAATAAGCTCGCAAAGGTTCTCGCAAACGGTAAGAGCGAGTTTGTCGGCATAATAGTGCCAAACCTTTACCTGCACTACTACTCTGAGATGCTCACACAGCTTTTAGCCACTTACGCTAACTATCACTATAAGTTTCTCATCTTTATGAGTGACAAGGGGGCGGCTGAGGAAGAAAACTACATTGATGAACTTTTAGCTTATCAGATAGAGGGTCTTATCGTGCTAAGTCACACTCTCTCATCTGAAAAGCTTGCTTCATACCACATTCCAATTGTCGCAATCGAGCGAGAATCCATGCATATAAGCAGTGTCACCTCCGACAACTATATGGGTGCGCTTCAGGCCACATCTCTTTTAATACGTGACAAATGTGATATTCTCATCCATATCAATGTAGATGTGCCAAAGTATGTCCCGGCATACGACAGAATCCGTGCGTTTGAGGACACCTGTACCGAGCACAATATTCCCTATGAGCTCAGCCTGAACGTATCCGGTGATTCGTACAACGATTTATTTTCTCAGATGAAGGTGATTTTTAACAATATAGATGAGAAATATCCTGATAAAAAGAAAGGGGTATTCCTGGCAAACGACACATATGCCAACATGTTTTTGAATCTTGTCATACAAAAATACGGCTGCTTTCCGGACAGCTATGAGATAGTCGGCTTCGACAATTCACCAATTGCCAACGAAGCCATAATTCCAATCACCACCATCGGCCAGCAGATAGATGTAATCGCAAGAACCGCCATGGATTTACTCGTTAAGCAGATGGATAACCGCAAACAAAGAAAGCCTGAGCCAGATTTGGCGCCAACGCACAAAAAGATAGCGCCTGTGCTGATTCGCAGGGAGACAACCAGCTAGTACATCGTTTATGTGACATGTACCAGCCTAATTTTCTCCTGTTGCGTCCTGATATTCCCTGCTGCTCACACCACCCCATGAGTTTCTATCCGCTGAGAAAACCTCATTTGTGGTTTTATTTACAGCATAAAATCCCAGTAGCCTTGTATCTGAGCCACTAACCAACTGCTCATAAACAAACAAATCACACTGTCCATTTTCGGAAACTCTGTCATAAACTAACCTATTCTCATACGTATTTCCATCAGCCTCGCCGGTTTCGAAAACAGAATAAAAAGTACCTTTAGCTGTGGAACCGTTGCGAATAATACCGGCATCCCCGGCTGAGAGTATCCCTGCAGCTGACATGTAATCATATACGGCCATGCTTTCTGTATCCAGGCTTTCGTCAGCGTTCTCATTTCCTGCATTCTCATTTTCTGTATTTTCAGAAGCGTCATTGTATGACTGTGAATTATTCTCAGTGCTGTTTTCACTGTCATTTGCACCACTATCACCAGCATCATTTCCACTGTCTCCGGTGCTGTCATCATCGTTTATAAGTCCAAACTTTATTGTTTCCTTAAATGTCAAATTTCGTCTCAGGAAAGGTCCAACCTTGATGTTATAATATTCATCAGTACTATATCCATCCGAAGTACTCATGCAGATAAGACCATTCGCATATACCTTTTTCTCCGTATCCATGCCGATGAATGAAATTATCAGATTAATAACCATGGCAGCCATCAAACACAGCCACATGACTATGAGTATTACTTTTCTGAATAGCCTTACCCCTTCTGACTTTTTAGATACGCTGTCACTGAATAATATCCACCTGATTATCCAGTAAAGCGACAAGACCATACAGCCTGCGTATGTTATCAGAACAGACGACAGCTCGAACCAGTATCTATAGTGATATCCTCGAGACAGTAAGCCTCCTACTCCATAGAAAATTCCTGCATACAACACCAATATCGCAGTAATTACAATTGCTGTCGGCCACTTATGCTTTATCCTGGTGTCTGCGTAAATTGCCTGACACAAATCCATTTTTGCATTTTCTGATAAAAACAATGCACCAATCTGCATGTCCGTCATCTGCTTTTGATTCGCCGGCACAGCATAGCACTTATCCAGCCACTCCTGCCAGCCCGGCTTATCACATAGGAACAAAACTGCAGCATTGCAAAAATAATAATCTCTTAAATATGGCAGCTTCACACAATTGATATCAACCATTGCAAGAGCCTGTGCGGCCAGATCATAGTTTGACATAAGAAGCTGCTGCTTAGCCATCACTATCAACACAACTGACTGAAGCTGCCTATTATTCCTGTATCTGGTTCTGTACATAGCCAAATTGTAATCATGCCTGTCCTGAAGGCTCCAATTCTCTGTCCTTTTCGCTGATATATTAACAACAGCGATCAGCATCAACACCAGAAAAATAATACCTGCAAAAAAGAGCAATAAACATGATTTAATCATTCCTGAACTATAGTCATCCCTATGGAACATTCCAAACAACAAGCATAATGTCAAAACACTCCATACAACAGTCAATACTCTGTAAATCTGCACATATCTTTTCTGCCATAAGCCATTTTTGTATCCAATGGTATCAGGGGTGACAGTGTTTGAAAGCTCATAATAATTCATGCAATCCGCCTCTTTATCTCTGTAAATGAAATTGATTTATCCGTGGCTTAATTGTACCACGAATAAACCAATTTGTGTGAAATCTATTTTATCTGTATCTTCTTCCTCATGCGCATCTCCCACACATAGTAGGTCACAATAAGCAGTATTCCTGTTGTAAGCCAGGCTGCCGGATCTGCAAAGCACACACCGCCGTAACCAAATGGCTTTGACAGAGCAAGTATTGCAATCAATCTCGACACAAGCTCCATCACACCGCTAAGCATAGGCACAAGTCCCTTGTTAAGTCCCTGCAGACCGTTTCTGTATGCAAAAATCCATGCAAGAGGAAGCATGAATACGCTCGCGATTTTCAGATATTTCATAGCACAGTCAATGTCAGTTGCCGTAGGCGATGTGATAAACCAGCCTATCATGTACGGTCCGACAAAGCAGTTAATTGCTGCCGCTAAAACTGCGCAGCCTATACATATGAAAAAGCATGACTTCATACCCTTAAATATCCTGTCGTATCTGCCTGCACCGAGATTTTGTCCGCAGTAAGTCGCAGCGGCTGTTCCAAGTGTAGGCATTGTCTGTGTCGCGATATTGCTGACCTTGGATGCGGCGGTATACGCAGCTACCACCTGCGAACCGAAGACATTGACCGCAGCCTGGAAAATCATCGTTCCGATAGCAGTGATTGAATAGTTGAGTGCCATCTGCAGACCGATTGAGAGCATGCGCCAGATTCCGCTCCAGTCCATGTAATAATCCTCACGGCTGGTGCGCAGCAAATCATACTTCTTAAACATCACGATAAATGACAAAACTGCAGCAATTCCCTGCGAGATAACTGTCGCATAAGCTGCTCCTGCCGTGCCTGCCTTCACCACCACGATAAAGAATATGTCCAGCACAATATTCAATACAGATGAAAAAATCAAAAAGTACAGCGGAGTCTTGCTGTCTCCGATACTTCGCAAAAGACCGGAAGCCACATTGTAGGACATGGTGCAGAAAATTCCCGCAAAAATGACCTTTATGTACGCATCAGCCATGACAAGTATATCATCAGGTGTATTGAGCCAGATAAGAAGCTGCCTCGACGCAAGCACTGTAGGAATCGTAAGCACCACTGAGACAATCACAGTAAGAATGATAGCTAAAGCCACATAATGCTTCAAAAGCTTCTCTTTTTTCGCACCAAACGCATGGCTTGCCATAACTCCAAAGCCCTGTGCTATTCCATTTGCAAAGCCAAGCACCAGAAACATAATACAGCCCGTCGAACCAACCGCCGCAAGCGCCTTCGAGCCCAGGTACTGTCCCACAATAATAGTATCCACCATATTATAGAACTGCTGAAACAGATTTCCCATCAGAACAGGAATCGAGAACAGCAGTATAATTTTCATTGGATTGCCTTTGGTCATATCTGTCTTCATGTGTAAATACCCTCCCCAAAAATTAAATTCATAATAACTTTTCCCAGCAGGTTCACCCCTGCAGAAAATCCATTAAAAAAATGTGTGAACAAGCTCTTTTTCAAAGCCTCGTTCACACATTATATACACATATTTTCCAGTATTCAAGTACTATTTTCAAAATTTATAACTTATTTTTTAACAGTACGTTTATTCTTTCTTCCTCACACGATAATTCACATATCTCTTTATCAGGTAGTACACGACACCCCATGTCGGTACTCCGATGAACAGCCCCACTACTCCAAATAATCCATTTCCAAGGAAGATTGCAAATACCACCCAGAAAGGTGAGAGTCCTGTGGACTCACCGAGTATCTTTGGTCCGATAATATTGCCGTCCACCTGCTGTAAGATAATGATAAACAGCAAAAATATCACACCCTTTGACGGGCTGTCGAGCATGATGAGTATGGTGCTTGGTATGGCTCCGATGTACGGTCCAAAGAACGGTATGACATTGGTCACTCCGACTATCACGCTGATGAGTGCCACATAAGGCATGCGCAGTATCAGGCAGCACACGAAACAGATAGCTCCGATTATGAGTGAATCAATGATTTTGCCACTGATAAAACCACCGAATATCTTGTCGCTCTCCTTTAAGATGCTTGAAAGCACCTGTATATGGCGTTCCGGCAGAAACGCGCTCACGAGCTTTTTAGTCTGACGTTTAAAGGTATCCTTGCTAAGAAGGACATAGATGGCAACGATGAATGCAACAAGGCAGTTTACCGCTGTGCCAAAGATTCCCATAATACCGTTTATCACAAAGGTAACCTGTCCGAGCATATTGTCCCTTACCCATTCAGTAAAATAGCTTATGCCGTTATTGTATAGCTCAGTGATTATTTCCTTTGCCCTGTCATTGTTTTTGGCAAGCTCCGTGATTTTTTTCACAAGGTCCTGTATCTGATCCGGTAAAAGACTGACCGCATTTGTGATATTGCTTACAAGCTGTGGCACCACCATCATTATGAGCACTACAATAATGGCTATTATTATGGCCAGACTTATAAGTATTGACAACCCTCTCATAGAAGGTCTCTTTCCACACTTCTTTTCTATTGCTTTGCCAAGCGAATTGCTTAGCTTTCTGTCATAAAACTCTACCATCGGATTTATGAGATACGCCAGCACAATCCCCATGATGATTGGCATAAGTATGTTTATTATTCTCACTATCTGTGCCATTATTGCATCAAATTTAAATAGCACAAACACTAGCAGGATTGCTCCTGCTAGTGCTAAAAACTGTGAAAACCCTTTGGCCCATGCGACCTTTATGGTGTGCTTCATCTTATTATTCACTTCCATGCGCGATTCCTCCTCGTTTATTGTATGTCCGGAATGTAACAAGCTGATATTATATAGTCTTTAATCAATCCGGGCAACACTCTTGCCCTCTGTCAGCTCAAATGGTATTATCTCATGACATGAGCCTTTATGCAAATCTATCATGTTAAAAAGAAGCTCCACGCTGCGTGCCGCCATATCCTTGTGCGGCTGTCTGATAGATACAATCTTGGGATTGTAGTACTCTGCAAGTGTCGAACCATCAAAGCCTGTGATAGATATATCTTCCGGCACCCTGAGTCCCTTATCAAGTATTGCCCTTAAGGCACCGATTGCCATGACATCGGAAATCGCATAGACTGCGGTGATTTCTATATCCTTTTCCAAAAGCTTTTTCATCGCACGATATGCGCTGTCATATGAGAATCGCGCTCTCTCATAGTAACGTTCATCAGGTGTGATTCCATGCTTTTTTAAGCTGTTGAGATATCCGTTATGTCGCAGACGAGCTGTCTGTGAAAGCTCCAGATTGGCTCCAATCTCTGCTATCTTTGTATGACCATGGTCGATAAGATAGTCGACGATTGTTTCCCCGGCCTTCTCATCATCAATGGAAACAGATGACAGCTCCTCCATGCTCCAGTTTTCTGCTGATGTGGTCACTATAACACACGGCACCTTAAATGAAGATGTATCCTCCGAGAAATCCTCCCTGCTGCCTCCGAGGAAGATGATGCCAAGCGGCTTTCGCTCCCTGCATATACGGTCTGTCACACTGCTTAGATTACTGTCCTCATCCAGATATGTGATGCTCAGTGAGTAGTCTGTTCTGTCTATTATCGACTGGATTTCCTCGACTATGTTTGCAAACAGCATATTCGAGGTACCCTTTACCAACAGATAAATATTTCTGGAAATGGTCTGCTTGAGCCTCTTTGCATTGGTATTTGGCACAAAGTTGTGTGCCTCAACTATTTTCATTATGGTTTCTTTTGCTGCAGGAGAAACATCCTGCCTGTTATTTAAAACTCGGGATACAGTTGTTACTGAGTATCCCGATTCTTTTGCTATATCTACAATTGTCATTGTTTTCCCCGTCCGGACAGCGATACGTCCTTTTACATTATATCCATGTGATATAATTTATTTCACCCATTATATCATATATCCACAACTACAAAACCTGCTAATTTAGCTTAAGCCCCACATGTTTTCTTAACAAGTGTGGGGCTTAAATAACATAAACTATATCCTCTTGTAAGCTATATTAACCCTTTACAGCTCCTGCGAGCACACCCTCTATAATGTACTTCTGACATACAATATAGAAAATAACAATTGGCAGAATCGCAAGCACGAGCATGGCCATCATTGCACCCCAGTCAATCATACCGTGGCTCTGCTTTAAGTACTGAATAGCAATTGGTATGGTTTTGTACTGGTTGATGTTTAAAACCAGTGATGGAAGAAGGTAATCATTCCATACCCACATTGCCTCAAGTATCGCTACTGTTACCGCTGTAGGACGAAGTATTGGAAATACGACCCTGAAATACATCTGTAATGGTGTACAGCCATCAATCATAGCTGCCTCTTCGATCTCTAATGAGATACTCTTTACAAATCCTGTAAACATAAACACAGCAAGTCCTGCTCCAAAGCCCAGGTAAACGATGATGATACCGAGTGGATTTGATAAATGAAGCATATTTGCAAATTTTGATAATGTAAACATAACCATCTGGAATGGTACAATCATAGAGAAAAGGCAAAGTGTATACATAAGCTTTGTGCCCTTAGTCTTTACACGAACTATGTACCATGCACACATTGAGCAGCAGAGTACAATAAGTACTACTGAGCCGACTGTGATGAAAAGTGAATTTCCAAAGCAGTCCCAGAAATGTGTCATTCTGAGACCATTCTTGTAGTTTAATGTGCTACAGAAAAGCCTTGACATACCATCCTTGAAGGCTTCAAAGCCCTCAGTGATAGATACTGTGCTGATTCCAAACGGATGCTTGAATATGTAGGCTTTTCTCTTAAATGAATTGAGTAACACCATAAAGATTGGTGAAATCCAAAGTATTGATAAAACAGCGAATAATAATGTGATTATCCAACCGTGCTTGGCCTGTCTTACGGCACTGACTTCCTGCGCTTTTTTCTGTTTTGCCATTAGTCCTGTACCTCCTTGCTTGTAGTAATCTTATTCTGTGCAAGTGCGATAATTGCAACAATTATAAAGAATATAACAGCCTTTGCCTGACCTACGCCCTGCCATCCTGTTGTTCCATACATGGTGTTGTAGATATTTAAGGCAAGCAGCTCTGACATCTTTCCCGGATTACCGCCTGTAAGAGCTAAGTTCTGGTCGAACAGCTTGAAGCCGTTTGTCAATGTCAGGAATGTACAGATTGTGATTGTCGGCATAAGCATTGGAAGAATAACGCTCTTTAAGAGCTGCCATCTGTTGGCTCCATCAATCTTTGCTGCCTCAATAAGCTCACCCGGTATATTCTGAATACCTGCGATGTAGATAATCATCATATATCCAATCTGCTGCCAGCATACTACTGCGATAAGTCCCCAGAATGCTGACCACTCTGAGCTTACGATTGTCTTTGAATAGTTCTGCAGGATAGAGTTAAAAATCATCAGCCATACATATGAAAGTACGATTCCACCGATCAGGTTTGGAAGGAAGAATACTGTACGGAAAAGATTTGTTCCTCTGATTCCTTTTGTAAGCGCCATTGCTATTGCAAATGATACGATATTGATAATCAGTACCGAAACTACTGTAAATAGTGCTGTGTACCAGATTGAATGAATAAAGGTTGTATCCACACTGCCGTTTACAACAAAAATCCTTGTGTAATTTTTAAATCCCACCCATTTCCAGTCTGTAACAGTGGAGAATTTACAAAATGAAAGGAAGATACCATATACGAACGGTACAATAAATCCTATTGTAAATGCTGCCATTGTCGGTAAAGCGAAGATCCAAAATTTTTTTCTAATCGACTTTTCCATAACAAATATACCTTTCTTAAAAAAATATGGGGTGAGTGACTGCCACTCACCCCACTTTTACTACTTTTTACTAACTTTTAGAGAATTTTACTGCTCGTTCTGAAGATCCCAGTAATAAGCCCATTTCTCTGAGAATGCCTTTGCAACGTCATCCCATGAACCATTACGCTCTGTGTACTCTGTGAGTGGAGCAAGGAAATCAGCTCTCCAGTCATCTACTGAAGGTGTTGCGTTGAATGACCATGCTACTGATGTCTTGCCTTCCTTTGCAAGTTCTGATGCTACATTAGCAAAAGCGTTCTTTGACTCATAGTCGCCTGTGAATGTATCGAATGGAGCTGAAAGACCCATTTTATTAACGATTGCATCACGTCCGTCATCACTTGTGATTACCCAGTTGAGGAATTCAAGTGTTGCATCAATATCCTTCTGATCTGCCTTAGCGTTTACTGTCCAGTGGTTCTCTGTACCAACTGCAAGTCCCTCGTTCGCGTCATCTACACCGAAGTAGATAGGCATCATTGAAAGGTCAGACTGCTTAACTGTGTATCCGTTCTCGTTGTCATCTGCGAAGTTAGCATACTCCCAGTCACCATTCTGGTAGAATACAGCCTCTTCCATACCAAGCTCTGACTCAGCATTTAAGCTTCCTGAATCAAGTGTAGCCTTGTCTGCTGCTGATGTATTTGTGTACATATCCCAAACTCTCTTGAAGTTGTCCATGTACTTACCTGTAACTTCCTTCTGTCCTGCTGTGAGATCACATCCTGCATCCTTGAACTCATAGTAGAGTGCGAGACCTGCGAGATGTCCTGTGAATCTCCAGTTAGATCCGCTGTCAAGTCCTGCTGAAGCAAATGCCTCTGTAAGATGTAAGTCACAAGCTTTGTTGATGTCATCTACATGCTCGTTGATATCAGTTGCAACCTTCTCTAATGTATCAAGATCCTTGATATCATCTACTGACTTGATAACTGCTCCAGAGTAGTTGCTGCAGTATTTCTCAAGAATTGCCTTGTTGTAGATGATTCCGTAGCACTCATAGCAGTTAGCTACTGATGCAATCTTGCCATTGTACTCAAGTGCAAGTGACTTATCTGTAAGGTGCTTGTAAATCTCGCTGTCCTTTAAGTCATATATGTATTTGTCATACTCTGCGCAGTCTGATGTGCTTCCGATATTGAAGATTGTAGGAGCCTCCTTCTTAGCAAGCTCAGACTTAAGTGTTGTCTTGTACTGTCCATCAGCTGCTGTTACTACTGTAACCTGTACGCCTGTCTCATCTGTGTACTTCTCTGCAAGATCCTGCCATGCCTGATCTGTCTCCGGCTTGAAGTTTAACATGTAAACTGAGCCATCGCCGCCCTTTGCAGATGAGCCTTTCTCTGTTCCGTCTCCGCTTCCTGATCCACATCCGGCAAGCATTGTTGCTACCATTGAAGAAGCGAGTAATACTGTTACTAATTTCTTTTTCATTTTAAACCCTCCTAAAAGATTTAATATTAAAATTGTCTTTGCAAACATTATTGGTTGTTTTCGGTAATGTTTGCGGTAACGTTTTCACAAGAATTATTATAGACAGTTTCATGTAGTTTCGCAAGAGGATTTTGTCTTTTCTGTATATATTAATAAAAACACCAGGTATTTTTTGGCAATTTTTCACAAAGAATTGCAAAAAAATAAGTATTCTCACACTGGCGTTTGGTCATTTTAGTTATTTTCGACTATCCGTTTTGTGTAAAAATACTTTTGTTATTTTTATTCATTTCATCTATCAGAGCCTGCTTTTGTGCGCGCTTGAGCTGTTTTATATGATACTCCCTGCTCATTGCCTCCTCTTTCGTGGCAAAGTGCTCGAAATAGACCAGCTCCACAGGTCTGCGTGTCTTTGTATATTTGGCACCTTTCCCGGAGTTATGCGCTTTTATGCGCTTTTTCAGGTCATTTGTCCAACCGGTGTAAAGTGTGCCGTCAGCACACCTTACAATATATGTATAATTTTCATCCATATCTGCTTTGTCCATCTCAATAATCAACGCTGTGCTTATGACATGACAATATGATATCAGGCCTGCCCCTGAATCGTAGTGCCATAGCCTGACATAAGCTTAAACTCTGCTCTGTCGACCACTCTGCAGCTGCCACGGTTGTCTGTCTTTACGCTGTATAGTATCTCATCTGCCACATGTAAAAAATCCCACACTCTGTTTTCTTCCTTTGGTACATCGCAATACATGCCCTGTGTGATTGTGACAATAGGCAGCATCTTTGAAAACCGGTGTGGCAGAGTCAGCTCCATAACCTTGCGGCGAAGCTCCTCCACATATTCTTTAGCATCTTCCTTTGATATATTCTCGTACATGACTACAAACTCGTCCCCGCCGTATCTGGCACAAAAGCCTCCATGTGCTCCCGCAACTTCGCTTATACAGCCCGCAATCGCAATCAGACATCTGTCCCCCTCCTGATGCCCGTAATTATCATTGTACTCTTTGAAATAATCCACATCCAGTATCTCAATAGCAAAATTGTGACCACATTTATGAGCATGCGAAAACATCTCATCCGCCTGTATATTAAGCTTTCGCCTGTTTGCCATGCCTGTAAGCGGATCTGTCTCAGACTGCGCCGCAAGAAGCTTATTCTCCTTCTCAATTTTTTTCTTGGCACGATTTACCTTCTCGAAATTCGCCCTAAGCTCTATGACCTCTTTTATCATAGCCTTGGCCTCAAGCTCCTTGCGCTCGGAAAGCTCATAGTATAGCCCTGCCGCCTGCAGATACTCTGCACCCATATGGTGCTTTCTGTAAAATCTGATTTTAAGACCTAAAAGTCTCATCTGCATGCTTGTGACCTTAAGATTGTTTATCATCGGCTCCATAAGCTCCATCAGATGCCAGAATTCATCAATCTTTTCACTCTCGAAAAGCACCTCGAGATACACAAAGAAATCCTCTATCAGATCCATAAAAAGCATATCCTGCGTGATTACACCATCAATACGCCTGATACACTCGTCACGTTTTTCAATCTGTCCGCTTTTATGCATGTAAAAGGTTCTGCTGATAAGCATTCCAAGCCTGTCGATTGCATCGGCATACGGCAGATGCTCCCTCTCCACAATCTCAAGAATCTCATCTATTCCGGTAAAGTCACTCTCCAGTACCTTGCAGTTTATCATATTCTCATAAAGAGATATCATCCTGGTGTGATATGAAGGTTCATCCGGTGCGGAAGCTATGTATTCCATGGCTTTTTGAAAATATTCCATGGCCTCCTTATATCTGCCCACTTTGATATTTAAAGCTCCGCAATTGACATTTATAATGCTCTGTTCTTCCAACAGGCCATACTTCTTGCAGTACATCAGTCCATCCAGATAATAGTCATATGCTACCGGCTGATTGCCTCTGCCTGACGTGATGATACCAAGTATATTGCATGCGCGCGCCAGCATGCTCCAGCTCTGCGCCTTCTCCAGATGATCTATCGCCCTGACCACGATATCAAAAATGTTATCGTAGTCATTCAGGCAATAAAGTATCATGGCAAGATGATAGTATCCGAAGCCCAGGAGCTTTGAATCTGCTGTCTTTTCTCCGTAATCTATCAGCTCATGGCAATATCTGATTGTGAGCTCGGCATCCTTTCTGTAATTGTCAAGAATGCCATTTGTCCAGTTTTTCACACTCTCATTGTATTCGTTAAACTCCACTTTTCACCTCTATATATCTCCGAAATAGTCCATAGGATTGACCGGTTTTCCATCCTGTTCCATAGCAAAATACACATTGGTTCCCTCAACAGTATAGTATCTGGTCACCTTTCCAACTGTTCCAAGTGTTTCTCCTGCCTCAAGTACATCGCCCTCACTGCAGGTTAGATTTGCAAGCTGTCCGTAAGTAGCCGTATAGCCGTCTCCTAAATCCTGCACTACTGTGCAGCCTGTCTCTGCGCTGTCATATATGTCTATAATCCTGCCCTCGGTAACTGAACATACCGCATCTCCTTCGTTTGCACGTATTACCATGCCACGATTATACTGATACTGGTCGAGTGTCGGGAAATAAACCGTCTTGTCCATGGAAAACGGCAAAAGCACATCTCCCTTTACAGGCCAGTTTGTCACATTTTCCGGGACAAAATGCAGTTGTTTTTCCGTGGACTGCTGATTTTCCTGCTGCCCTGCAGCTGATTCTTCCTGTCCCATTTTTGTCTCTGAGTCTACTTTTTCTGTAGTTTTCTGTGGTGTCTTTTTCTCTGTAGGCTCAACTATAGACGAAGTCTGTGAAATTTCTGTTGGTATCTCGTCTTTCCCGGGTTTCTGTGTTGAATATACCGCTGCAAATCCTATGGCTCCAGCCACGAGACATGCCGCTGCTGCAATTTGTTGTTTTTTCATAGGACATTACCTCCATCATCTGAATTGTTCTGATGATAGTATGTCCTGTCTGCATGGATTTATTCATGCTTTTTCTATTTTGCGGCACCAATTATATTTGATAATTGCGCAAACTGTGCAAGGCTTAGAGCCTCACCACGCACATTTACAGGAACTCCGAGAGCCTCTATACTCTGCTGTATCTGCTCCTTGGTCAGTCCCATACCACCGAAATTGTTGAGCCCGTTGGCAAGAGTTTTCCTGCGCTGGTTGAAAGATGCCCTGATGATTTTGAACATCAGCTTTTCATCATCTACGTCAACCACCGGCTTTTCGTATCGCTTGAGCGATATAACAGAGCTTCCTACCTTTGGCTGTGGCATGAAACAGCTTGGCGGCACATTTACCACTATCTCAGGGTGCGAATAATACTGCACTGCAAGTGACAGAGCTCCGTAATCCTTCTTGCCGGGACCTGCCTGCATACGGTCTGCGACCTCCTTCTGCACCATAATTGTAATGCTGTCTATCGGCACATGACTCTCGAACAGCCCCATAATAATAGGTGTCGTTATGTAATATGGCAGGTTTGCAACAACCTTTATCGGCTTACCATTATTATATTCTTCTGCCAGAGCATTTATGTCTACCTTTAATATATCATCATTTATGACCTTTACATTATCATATTCACTCAGAGTATCCTTAAGTATAGGTATCAGATTTGTATCTATCTCGACTGCTATTACCTGGCGCGCCGACTCACACAGATACTGTGTCATCGTACCTATTCCCGGGCCTATCTCAAGTATCATATCGTCCTTTGTGATGCCGGCCGAGTCTATGATTTCCTCCAAAATGCCTGTATCAATAAGGAAGTTCTGTCCGAATTTCTTTTGAAAATTGAAATTGTATTTCTGCAGAACCTCGATTGTGTTCTTAGGATTTCCCAAATATGCCATGGTATGCGCTCCTTGTGTCGTTTCATCTGATGCGACAGTACAACTGCTGTCATTATCTTTTATATTATCACATGAAATGCCTTTATTTCAATTATATTTGTAAATTTTCGCGGTTTTGCCAAAACCCGGGATGAAAGCCGGGAACCGCCGCCCTGCCATGGGGCACGGTACACTCTCGCGTGAGCTACGCTTCGCAGTTAAGATTCTGTACGGATTATGTCTAAGGATTTTCTATGCTTGACGAAACCGGCTTTTATGCGCCGTCCGTGGCGCATAACGCCTTGCCCTGCCGTCCATGGCAGGGCATTTCTGTGTTTCATGGCATAATTCTAACAATATCTAAGTCACTTCGTAATCGCTTATAAATACATATTAGGGTTCTTCTCGTCCCTTACTCTATGTTAATATTACACTAATTTTACCATTGTGCAACAACACATACAAATTGTCCCCTCATTACTGTCACAAGATTCTATATATAATCTAGCGGCAGCCGGTACTCATAGCTTCAATAGCCACGGCACCACCGCGCACAACCGAGATATGCTTGTACTGTGACTTGAGCAGGGCTATAAGATCATCATTGCGGTGCTCTGTGAGCTTGCTCTCTAAGATCACGCTGTCGGCATTCTTGTCCACCACGTCAATATTAAAAACCTGCGCTGTCTGGAAGATATCGGTAATTTCCTCGCGGGTGAGCTTAGATACCCTGACATAGAGGATTTCCTTCATATGCAGAGGCACATCAGTCAGGTCAATAACCTTGATGACCTCGACCATTCTGTTGAGCTGCTTTTTTATCTGCTCAAAGGTAATATCATCGCTTGTAACGCAAATAGTCATTCTGGAAATAGTCTCATCCTCTGTGGTTCCAACCGTAAGAGACTGTAAATTGTAGGATTTTGCAGAGAAAAGTCCTGAAACCTTTGCTAAAACACCGACTTCATTCTCCACGTAAAGTGCAATCCATCTGTTTTTCATTTCAATATTATTCATCTTCTGCACCTCCTACTTTAAAATCATTTCGCTCATAGGATTTCCGCTCTTGACCATTGGAAGAACAATCTCATCCGTAGCTATCATAAACTCAATAATTACAGGTACATCCTTATATTTCTTGGCCTCTGCAAAGGCTGCATCGATATCCTCTTCCTTTTCCACGCGGATTCCGTGTCCACCATAGCTTTCAACAAGCTTGAGAAAATCCGGTGTGTATGGCGGACATGCCTCGTTTGGTCCCTTGCACTCATCCGGGCAGCCCTTTCTTCTTCGAAGGCAGGTTGCAGAATAACGCTTGCCATAAAAAAGCTGCTGCATCTGGCGCACCATGCCCAGATAGTAGTTGTTGAGCACGCATATGGTCACTCCTGCTCCCTGTACAACTGAGGTGGCAAGCTCCTGTATATTCATCTGAAGTCCACCGTCACCGCTTATGCATACAACATCCTTGTCAGGATTTGCAATCTTTGCACCTATTGCTGCCGGAAGACCAAAGCCCATGGTTCCAAGACCTCCCGATGTAAGAAGCTGGCTGTTGCTGTCAAGCTCTAAGTACTGTGTAGCCCACATCTGATGCTGACCTACATCTGTAACGTAGATTGCATCCTTATAGTTCTTATTGATATGCTCCATAATCATCTGAGGTGTCATGCCCTTGTCTCTTCTCATACCAAGAGGATTTTCCTCATCCCATGCCTTAATCTGCTTCTGCCACTCAGCAGTCTTTTTCGGCTCAGCCCACTCGTTTAACTTGTCGAGCGCCACATTGGCATCTGCAACGATAGGCACATCAACCACTACATTTCGTGAAATAGATGCAGTATCCACATCAATATGTACAATCTTTGCCTTTGGAGCGAACTCATTTAAGTCACCGGTTATTCTGTCATTAAATCGTGTACCTATTGAAAAAAGTAAATCACACTCACTGACTGCCTTGTTTGCCGCATATTTGCCGTGCATACCACAGTTTCCCACATAGAGCGGATGAGTGGTAGGTATAGCTCCCTTACCCATTATTGTAGTGACAACAGGCACATTCTCTGCCTCCGCAAAACGGCGCAGGTTTTCATTTGCCCTGGCAACATTTATACCGCCTCCTGCAAGGATAAGCGGTTTTTTGGCACTCTTTAACATCTTGTAGGCGCGCTTAAGCTGTCCGACATGTACTGTATCATTTACACGATAGCCTCTGATTTCCACCTTATCCGGATACTCTGCCGGACCGGATGCAGTCTGTATATCCTTTGGCAGGTCAATCAATACAGGGCCCGGCTTTCCGGTCCTTGCAATATGAAATGCCATCTTTATGATTTTTCCAAGTTCCTTTCTGTCACGGACTGTAACAGAATACTTTGTGATATTTCTGGTGATTCCGACTATATCCACTTCCTGAAAGGCATCATTTCCGATAAGTGGAAGCGGTACCTGTCCTGTAAAGCACACAAGTGGCACATTGTCATAATGCGCATCTGCAAGACCTGTAACTGTGTTGGTAGCACCGGGACCGCTTGTCACAAGGCAGACACCCACCTTGCCTGTAGACTTGGCATAGCCCTCAGCCTCATGAATCAGGCCCTGCTCATGTCTCGGCAGAACCAGATTGATTGAATTAGTCTTGTATAACTCATCGAATAAATCTGTAACTGTTCCTCCCGGATAGGCAAAAATAGTATCTACGCCTTCCTCCTCCAATGCTTTTACAAATAATTTTCTTCCTGTGATGTCCATACTGCTGTCATCCTCGTTTCTATTTTAATAGTTTATTTTACTTTCTCATATCGAAGGAAATAAAACTCCAAATCAAAGTATGTCTGCTCTTCGCTGTCTCCCGTAATCCGCCACTCAGGCTTCTCGTCAAGATTTGGAAAATATGCATCCGCATCATACTCGAAGTCCACCTTTGTGATGTGGGCTACATCGCATTCATCCACGAGCTGCTCATAAATTTTCTGTCCACCAATGATATAAATATCCTCAGAATTGTATTTTTCAAGCTCCTTGTGAAGCTCATCAAGTGAGTGAACCACGACAGCGCCCTCCACCTCATAGGATGGGTTATGTGTGAGCACTATATTGGTTCTGTTCTTAAGAGGTCTGCTGTTTGGAAAGCTCTCAAGTGTCTTTCTGCCCATGACTACAACCTTTCCTGTAGTCATCTCGCGGAAAAACTTCTGGTCCATAGGTATCCGAACGAGCAACTGGTTGTTTTTTCCAATTGCCCAGTTATTGTCAACTGCTGCTATTAAATTCATGATTTTCTCCCTGTTGTAATCGTTGCTGTTCACACTAAGTAGTGAACAATAACCTTCTTATAACTGCTTCATATCCACATTCTTTAAACCGCAATAGGTATATCCTTAATCTGCTCACCTGTCACATAGTCTGTTATCTTGATATCATACGTCGTAAACTGATAGAAATCCTTTATGTCAGGATTGAGCCAGAACTTTGGAGCATCGTACTGTGGTCTCTCAATCAGCTCCTTCACAATTGGCACATGCCTGTCGTAAATGTGTGCATCTGCAATCACGTGCACCAGCTCTCCGACTCTCATATCACACACCTGCGCCAGCATATGCATAAGCACCGCATACTGGCATACATTCCAATTGTTCGCCGCAAGCACATCCTGTGAGCGCTGGTTTAAGATACCATTTAATGTGAGCCTGTCATCACCCTTTTTCTGTGTCACGTTGAATGTCATGCTGTATGCACACGGATACAGATTCATCTCATGCAGATCCTGATGCACAT
>OOCD01000058.1_pt1 | contig 82710 bp, 93 predicted proteins | sample 1671791 | NCBI WGS metagenome assembly OOCD01 (sample SAMN06348193, study PRJEB24527) | human gut metagenome | biome: human gut; feature: ankylosing spondylitis patient; material: feces | host: Homo sapiens | place: China | collected 2015-10
ATTTTGATTTTTTCTATAAAATATATATTAAAATTATTAATACATATTTGAATTGTTTCAAAAATAATAAAGGGTGGTATTTAAATGTTAGAATATGATGATTTTAAAAAGCTTATCTGTAATGAGCTTCAAAGAAATTTAGACAGAGAGGAATTTTGTGTTGAACTTAAAATAAGTGATGCTGACAATACAATTAATCAAAAAAAGGATAAGTTATCTGTTGTTGATCCGGCTAGACCTGATGCGTTTCCTATATTTTATTTGAATGATATTTATAAATATTACAATGAATGTGGAGACATGTATATAACAGTAAAAGAGGTAGTAAATGAAGTGAAAAGGGCGTTCTGTAATATTCCTAAAATTGAATTTGATAAGACTACAGTAAAGGACAGGGTTTATTTTTCTCTTATTAACTGTGATAGGAATGAAAAACTGCTTAAACATATTCCACATAGGAATTTTTATGATTTAGCAATTGCATATAGAGTTGAATTAACAGAATCATCTAATTATCTTGTGACTAATAAGGTGATGAGTGATATTGGATTATCGGAAAATGATTTGTATATGTCAGCTTGTAAAAATACACCTGAGATATTGGGAGAAATATGCTGCATGGAATTGGATGATTGGTACATGAATGAGTTAAGGGCAGCAATAGATAATAATATTGAGTATAAAGAATCAGAGAACTTGGAAGAACAATCAGATCCAGTATATGTTTTTAAATTCCAAAAAAGCAATGAGTATGGTTCAGGTACAATACTTTATAGTGATGCACTTGATAAACTTGCAAACAAATTAGAGGATAATCTTGTTATGATGTTTCCTAATTCCGATGAATTGGTTGTTGCATCGGCAAGTGGAGATAACATAGATAAGTTTAATGAGTTTGTAGGTGGAGACAGAGTTCCGGCAGAAAAAGTTTTATCAGATAAAAGATATATATATAATAGGCAGACTAAGATGGTTAGCATTGATGAAACTGTACAAAATAGAATACAACATAGAGGAAGATAGTTTCCGCTTCAAAAAGCATTGGTTTTCCAGTGCTTTTTTCTTTGCCAAAAATGAAAATTAATAGAATATGTTGTTACAAAAAAGACATATAAAGCGGTTTTCATAGCGGTACAATTTAACTATGTAAAAATGAGAGAGGATGTGAGTGAATGACAGATAAAAAAGCGGAAATAATTCATGAGTATGAAGAAATGAAAAATATACCTATGGACTTTCGCTATACAGAATATGTTGAATCTTATGAGTCTTACATGATTAAAATGGGATTAGATCCGGAAAAGATTGAAGATAGATATAATCTAGCACTTTTAGCTAAAGCTCAGAAGAGTGAAGATAAATTTCAGGGAATTATGGAAATAACCTTGCAGCATAATATTCCGGATACGGCTGAGTATGCATTGAAAAATATTAACTCTATGTTTGATGATTTTTTGTATAGAGACGAAAAGGTTAGAAAGATAGGAATTAAAATGAATGGCATGGAGCCTGTTTATCTCTTAAAAATCAGGGATACTGATATTTTGCCGGAGTATATTTTTATTCCAGAAAATTTGCCAAACATTGATTATTTAAAAAAAATTCAGCATGAGTGGTTTGTAAAAACTGTTTATGTGCGTGAACATAAACTTGAGGAGCAGACTAAAGAGCTACTGAATATCTCCAGCAGTAAGTTGTCACCGAAGCAGGAAAAATATAATTATGCCAGAGAGCTAAAAAGAAAAATGAAAAGCTGCCACATTCTCAAAGACGAACAAATGGAAGAGTTTGATTTTAGAACTATTCCATTAAATGATTGCATATTTTTAAATTGTAATTTAAAAAATGCAAATTTTTCATATGTAAATTTAGAAAGTGTCTCTTTTATCAACTGCAATATGGAAGGCACAATTTTTTATGGAGCACAGCTCAATGGATGTGTAAGGTATGACTGTGAGCCGATTAAGGTGGTAGATGTTTATAAAAAGTATTCATAGGAGATTTTTTTTAATGAAGAGAGAAAAGAAAAAGAAACTAAATAAAAAAGATAGATTCAAAGAAGTAAAAAAAGCACCAGTACCGATGCATAGTGTTCCGTTATTCATAAAAAATATATATGGGATTGAGACTATAACAGATAGTGGTATTTTTCAGGTTGGAGAAAATATATTCTCAAAATTATATCGTATATCCATATCTGATCCATCAGTTAAAGCACATGATGTATTTCAGGTATTTAGAGGATATGATTTTAAATTTAGAATTTACTATATTAATGAAGAAATTTATTTGAATGTACTTTTTACATCTGAAAAAGATAATGCATGGGTAACATGTGATGAGCTGTATAAAAATATGTGTTCTAATTTGGCTGAGTACTCGGTTATGTTAGAAGATATTAAAGCAAATGAGAGGTTTAAATTAGTACATAGTATTATTCTGGATAATGCTGATTTGCCTTTTAATATATCGTATTTTGATAATACTACAGTTTTAGACTGGAAAGATACTTTTGAGCTTTCAGGTCTTGAAGAAAACGTGGATATTTTTAAGAAAAAAGACAGCGAATATAAAATATTTTACGTCAGAGAGTTTTCACCTAAAATTACTGATTTCATTCGAGAAATATTTGATATGAGAGAAGTAAAGCAGATAGTTACTCAGTTCGATCCTGTATCTGATATGGCTGTACAGGCATTTTTCAAAAAAAATTATATGGGAACTGAAAATCTGCTTGAAGATATGATACGTAATAATCCTCATGTATATGATATTTATGCAAAAAAAGTAAAGGATGATAGCCGCTATTTTACGATGTGTGGAGTCATGTTCTTGGTTAATGTTAATGATCCAGATACAGAAAGTAGAATTTTCTTTTCTGCTAACAGATATGATGTTGATATATCGTACTTTCATGTTCAGCTTCTTGATTTATATAAAGAGCTTTTACTTTTTGGTAGATGGAATATATCTGAGTCCCGGAACATGAATAGTGATACTGCATCTAAGATGTTTTTGCCTTACTATTTAGCATCAGATGAAGTGGGTGAAAGTGTTGATGATCTTATGTTTGATGCGGAAACATTTGATATTTCAGCAGATGATTTTCTGGATCAGGATACTAATTATAGTATTGATGATTATGATGATGAAGATGATACTTCCGATGATGATTACTAATTTGCAAAGGATGGTTGATGATGAATAATACAAATATTAATTTTTCTGGTAATAAAAAAGTATCTAATAATAACCAGAGAGAACGCAATAGAAGATACAAAAGACTTCAAAGAGATAAAAAGCGTAAGGAATTTTTACAGCTTAAAAAGCCGAACACTCTTACGAGCGCAGTACCTGTGTCAGTACAGGATGTGATTGAAGTTAGGAAAATTGCACCTAATGGCATATGGGAAGTTGGCGAAAATCTGTATTCCAAGACTTATCTGATCAATGACCTTAATTACTGCACTATGACGTATCAAGAGCAGGTGTCTTTTTTTGGAGAGTGGTGCAGAATACTTAATGCTATTGATGTTTATCTGTTTAAATTCACTATTTTTAATAAAAATAGGGATATGGTTGAATTTAAAAACAAGATTTTATATCAACATAAAGCGGATGAATATAATTTGCAGAGAGACTGTTATAACGATATTATCACAAGCAAAATTGTAAATAGTAAGAAAGGTATTGATCAGGTTAAATATCTTACAATTACTATTCAGCGTAGCAATTATGAAGATGCAGCACAGGGAATGTCCTCCATTGAAGCCAATCTTTTGAAAGAATTTGCTGCATTAGGTTCAATGCTTGTTCCACTTGATTCCAATGAAAGATTTAGAATTATACATGATTTTCTTAGAATGGGAAATGAGGAGAAGTACTCATTTGATCTTAAGAAGTACATAAATAACGGAAATGACTGGAAGAATTACATTGTTCCAGACTACATTGACTTTAATGAAAATATGTTTTTCACTGAGGATAAATGTTGCAAGGCAATGTATGTAAATCCTAAATCATATCCGGATGATGATTTGAGTGATGAATTTTTCGATGGTCTTATTAATATAACAATTCCTAGCATTATAAGTGTAGATTACATTCCAGTTAATAAAACTGCTACTAAGGTTGCACTTGAAAGAAAGTATATGTCAACGCAGGATAAAATCAGAAAACAGCAGGACAAGAGAAATAAGAGAGGAAATTTCACTTCGGAAATTTCATATACTGTCTCAAAAGAAAATGATGATGTCAAGGAAATGCTTGATGATGTTAATATCAATGGTCAGAAGATGTTTTTCGTTGGTGTCAATGTAATCATTACTGCAAACAGCCTTGAGGAGCTTGACGAAGCAGAAGATGCAGTAAGTCTTATTACTGAAAATCATGGATGCTATCTTGATGAGTATAATCTCAGACAGAGAGAAGCACTAATGACTGTATTGCCGATCGGCAACAGATATGTTTCAGAGCTTAGAAGCATGTTTACACGAATGGCAGGAATACTCATGCCATTTAAGGCTATGGAAATGCAGATGAAGGAAAATCCATTTTATTATGGTGTAAATAAGGAGACAAGAAATATTATTGCATGTAACAGAAAAAAACTTATTAATGGTAATGGATTTGTTTTTGGTGTAACTGGGGCAGGTAAGTCAATGACCGGTTCAAAACTGGAAATCGGAAGTGTCTTTTTAAATACGGATGATGATATTATCATCATTGATCCTACATTTGAGTATGAAGATGTTGCAAAGGCATTTAAAGGTACGTTTATTAATATTGGTCCTGAATCACGTAACTATATCAATCCCCTGCATATTGATATTAAAAATTTATCTCCAAAGAATGTGAGACAGATTATTACTCAAAAGTCTACTATTATGTGTGGCATCTGTGAACATGCGATGGAACAGGATTTTGAAACATGTTACAGATCAATTATTGATAGATGTATAAAAATTTTATATGAAAGACTTCTTACAACACCTTTAGAAGAGAGAACGATACCTATCATGTCTGATTTTTACACGATTCTTAAAGATCAGCCAGATAAAGAAGTACATGATATTGTTCTTGCCCTTGAAGTGTTTATTACTGGAAGTATGAATATTTTCAATCATCAGAATAATGTAGATATTGATAATCGTATACAGGTATATGGATTACGTGATATTGGAGAGGATCTTGAAAGCGTTGGTATGCTCATAACACTTTCTTATATTCGGCAAAAGATCATTAAAAATGCATCAGAAGGCAGATTCACATGGCTTTATATTGATGAATTTCATACTCTAATGGATAAGAAATATTCTCGTAAATATTTCATATCACTGTATAAAAAGGTAAGAAAACTCGGTGGATTGTGTACAGGAATCACACAGAACGTGAGTGATACTGTTTTTGATAAAGATACAGCGAAGCTCTTATCTAACAGCGAGTACACCATGTTTTTGCGTATGGGTGCAGGAGATGCAGATGTAATTTTGGATGCTTTTGAAGGCAGACTTACAGAAGCACATCTTAAATATATAGATAATGCTGCTCCGGGTATGGGACTAATCAGATTTGGTAATGTTGTTATACCAATGGATAACAGGATAGAAAAAGATAACATAATTTATGATATCTTCAATACTAATTTCCAAGAAAAAGCTGCATTAAAAGTTGCTCAAAGAAAAGAAGGGAATGTTGTGTAAATGAGTACAACACAGGATAAAGGTAAAAAAACTTATTCTGAGCGAATGGTATCTCAATCTGAGAGTAATATGAAACTTAAGGATTCTGACAGATATGTTAATAAAAATGTAGGAGATAATCTTACAAAAGGACGTACACTTTCCAGTCAGGTAAGAGAAAATAATTATTTTTCTGATAGACATAGAAATAGCAGTAATTCTATGCCAGATAAATCTTTTTATATAGATATATCAGCTATAACAGAAAATAATAGTAAGTCGGGCAGTTTGGCATCTAATCTGGCAGAACAGGCAAAAAATCGTTTTGTTTCATCATCTAATATACAATATAGTACTGTTGAAAATAAAACCGTTGACTTATCCGAAAAACTTTATACTTCTGCATATTATGGAAGTCCTAATAAGAAATCCTTTCTTAAAGAAGCAAAGAAAAACTCATATGAGCAAAATAAACTTTTGAATGTTGAAAACACTTTAAAGATTTCTAATACGGATAATTATTCAAATAAGAATTTACTATCCAGTAAGCAAAAAGCAATGCAGCTTACTGATGGAGTTGTTGATGTAAAGCAGGCTGTAATTGAAGATGATTCATCTGTAAAACACAATAATTCAAAAAAGAAATCATCATCAGTTGAAGCTGCAGGCATTGCGCTAAGTGTATTAAGACCTACTATTGTTAAGGCACCGTCTATAAAGAAGGTCAGCTTTTCCAGTTCTACTGTAAATTTGGATAATTTAAGCGAAAAGGCTTTACTTGGTAGAGCAGTAAGGTCGCAACAAGCTCTTAATCGCTCAGAAATCAAATATAACAAATATAAAATCAAACAGTTAAAAAAAGAAAAGAAAAGTATTGGCAGCGATGGAAAATCAAAAAATGTACTGGGCAAAGGTGCTACAACAGTTAGACGTAGTGCAGATTTTGTGAAAAATGTAACTGATGGTTTGCAGGAAAATACATCTGGTGATGATGTATTGATGGAAAAATCATATGCAATATCTGGAGCAGCGGCTGTCGGAGCAGTTAATTTAACCAAAGGTATTGTAAAAAAAGCGGTATCGGTTGCAACTTTAGAGTCTAAACATAAAATTACATCTAATAGAGAAAAGAAAAATCTAGTCAAGGCACAGATTAAGGAACTTAAGGGTGTAAATAAAACAATTAAAAATCGTAGTGTTGATATACAGCCGACATATGGTAGTGCAGGTAGTTCTTCAAAAGTAAAAAAGACGATTGAGCAAAATACCCAAAAACAAAAAGAAATTGATAAGAAGCTTAAGCTTACCCAAAAAGAGGTGAATTTAAAGGGCAAAAAGGACAAAAAGGCAAAAAATAAAAGCAATATGGAAGCTAATAGAAAGGCTTACATTAAAGATGTTACCCGAAAAGCTGTAATTAGGAATTTAATCAAACCTGAAGCAGACCGGGAGAATAATTTATCTACTGGTTTTGGCGGCTTTGTTGCATCTATTGCTAAAAGGTTTATGGATGATTTCTTTAAAAGCATGGTGAAGTGGCTACTTGGATTAATTGGTCAGATTATTTTATTTGTAGCAACTTCACTTGCAAGCTTAATAGTTACTCTTATGCCTATCATTTTGCCGATAGGTGCGGCAGTAGGTGTTATATGTGGCTTGTTTTCTTTCATGTTTGGAGATAATACTACTGCACAGGCAGATGCTTCATATTGTACTACTATATTGAATAATAAATATAATGATTTCAATAAAGCATCACATGATTGGTTGGACAATAATACTGATACGGTTAGAGGATATAACGTTGTGTATGCGGATGATTGCTCTGGAGTTAATAACTTTCAAGATGCTCTTTTGCTTTACATAATATTTTCAACTGATAATGTATCAAGTGATTCGAGTGATGATAGCTATCTTGTTGTTGACAGCGATACGGAAAAAGCAAATTTGGATAAAGCATTTAATATGCTTACATATGCGGAAACAAGTGATAAAACAAGAACCGTCCATAGAAAAACGCTTGCAGATGTTGAAAACAGTCTTACAGCTAACCAGAAAAAAATGCTTGAACTGGAAAGAGAACTTGTAGCGGATGGTTCAAGTTTTGATTTAGGAGAAAGAGTAACTGGAGATTATGCTGATGATGTAGGTTTAGGTTCTGATCTTATTGCATCAGATTTGGGACAGGCTGCGGCTGATTATGGCTGTAAATTTGTCGGTAATAAATATGTATATGGTGGAACAGATATTAATAATGGAATAGACTGTTCTGCATTTACTCAATATGTATGTGGTCAGTTTGGAATTTTATTGCCAAGAACATCAAAAGAACAGGTTAAAAGTGGACAGGCAGTCGCAAGTTTGGCTGAAGCAAAGCCTGGAGATTTGATTTTTTACTCTCGTAATGGAACCGATGAAAAAGTGTATCATGTAACCATGTACATAGGCAATGGAAAAATGGTACATGCAAGTAATTCAAAACCATATCCACAGGGTGGTATTAAAATATCAAATGTTTATGGTTCGCCATATAAAATAAGAAGAGTATTTAATTAGGAGGAAAAATATTATGCTGAATTTTGAAGAGTTTTGTTTAAAGGTAAGTGAGGATTTTATGAAGTACATTTCGGCAAGTTTTAGTGCTGAAAATGGCTATCATGCAGTAGTTAAAGATGTGGTCAAGAATGGAAAGACTTTTAGGGTGTTACTTATTGATAGTCCTGATAAAGCCATTAAACCGCCTGTGGTCCCACTTGACAGATTATATGATAGTATTTTTTTAAAAAAATATAATGGTGATGTTGTGTCAACTCTTAAGGAGATAGCAGCAAGCTACGAAAAAAACTATACTAAAGCAGTTGAAATGGCACATAAATCAGCAGTTGATGATAATTCGCTCAAGATTGACATCAACAATGTGTTTTTTGCTTTGATGAATTATGATGCAAATAAGGCTGAACTTGATGCTGCCAATATTCCTTATTCTGTTGAGGGAGAGCTTGCTATTACCTACAGAGTTTTAATTGCATCTAATGAGAATGAAATTAAGAGCATACTTATAAATCAGAATATCATTAAAGCCTTTGAAAATAATGGTTTTACATTCGAAAAGTTAAAAGAAGCTGCTATGGAAAATACGGAAAGACTTTTCCCGGAAAAACTTGTACGTATATCAGAAGATGCCTATCTGCTTACATCTGAATATAGTTGTTTTGGTTCTTCGGCTATTTTATATGAACATAGCTCTATAAAGGAGCTTGCTGATAGATCTGGTAAGAACGTGCTTATATTCCCATGCAGTATTAATACGTGTTTTGTATTGTTGGTTGATGAAGATGTTGTCAGAGAAGCTGACATGTATAAGGATAATATTTCGCAGTTTTTTATAGATATGGACGAGCCGGTACTTAATACGCAGGTAATGATGTATTCTAATAAGGAGAAGAAACTTCTTTTTGGAGATGATGTTGTTATTGAAAATTCCAAATCTAAGAAGAATGTTCGTTAATATTGTTTAGTTTGCAAGACAGGGGTGTTGTTCGGAAGCAGCCATAAAACTAATTATGGATAATAAATATAATCATGCCTTACATGAATTTGAAGATTGTATTGATGATTGTGGAAAAGACAAGGAGAGATATTTAACAAAAAATGAGCGTTAATTGTGGTATATTTGTAAAAAATAAGGATTTAGGGGGGAATAGCCGATGAAATATATTAATGAAAATCCAACAAAAACAGAAAAAATACTTTTTGAAAGATATGGTCTTTATTTAATTTATAAAGATGAAGATTCATATAGATATGCTCCGATTCACATAGAAAACCAATATGTATATCCGTCTTCTGTAGAAGTAGAAAATGACATGGTTGAATGGGAACATGTTATATTGTTTGACATCTTTACCGAAACAGTTACGATTCATGGTAACTATGATTCCATAGGTATTACTTTAATTCATGAAAGAATGAAAGAGCTAAATTTTAACTGATTTGGATTTTTTTAATTCAACTAAGTACTTAGTACAATAATAAGTAGAAATGAAGATTATTGCATATATAGGAAAGGAAATTAAGATAATTATGAAAATAAAATCTTTTAATGCAAAAAAGCCGAAAAAAATGTTGACAAAGGCTGTTAATGGTACATATGGAGGAGAAATATTTATTTCAATAGGAAGAAGTTATGATTTTATCGAAGCAAGCTGTTCAAGTCTCTATCATCCAGATTATAAATACAAGCGTTTTCCTTGTAATTACGATGGTTATTTAAGTGCACATAGTTGGGTTATTAAAATCGCAGAAGATATGTTATATAATCGTCTCTCAACAGTTAGTATAAATTCATTTACGGAAGCAAAATACCCTAGATGTTATGATTGGACAGAAGAAAATAAGATAAACGAACCATGTCAATTATCAATAGAGTTAGGATTTTAACATCGAATTGCATAATTAAACTGAAATTTAGGGAGGTAAAATAATATGCAAAAAAAATTTATAACTATTACAACAGGAAATTGCGATTCAGACTTTTATTTAGTATGTCATGCCGCCTGTGATGAACAAGGAAACTTTCAATGGTTTCTAAAAGATGACCCTAATTCTGAACATGAAGTATATCTTGAAAACCGAGTTTATGAATCATTTTCAACCGACTCAAATTGGATTAAAGAAAATGCGGAGAATAAGTGGCTAGGGTGTCATTGTCTATTAAAAGATGATAAATATACAGAAATGATTTGTTATCTATCGAGCAATATTTTAACTATTCTTCGCAATAATACTTTTGCTATGATTTCTACATTTAATTCTCAAGGAAATCTTGGTGATAATTATATTTTAGAAAAATACTGACATTTAATCACCGTGATTATGAAAGTGAGGTGGATGTAAAATGATAAGGAAATTAAGATCTGCAAATATCAATAGGGAGGTTCATCCAGATCTAATTCCAGAAAAACTTTCTCCCCATTGCATACGACATTCCAAAGCTATGCATCTGTTACAGGCAAATGTAAATCTGGTTTATATACGTGATCTGCTCGGACACACTAGCGTAACAACGACAGAAATATATGCAAGAGCAGACACAGCACTAAAACGTGAAGCTCTTGAAAAAGCTAATCCACTTAAAGATTCACCGTCTATGCCACAATGGAAGGATGATGAAGGTCTGATGGATTGGTTAAGAAACTTAATTTAACATTATTTTAGCGGGTGATGATAAATCACCCGCAGAAAGGAATTTTTATGACTTACTTAATATTAGGATATGCTTTTGAATGCAGAGAATTCCAATATCAAGGTCGAACGGTAAAAGGACTTGCATTTGAAATAAAAACAAATGAAAAAATATCTGAGCGGAATAAACTTAATATAACAGTTGAATTATCAAAAAAAGCAGGGTTTTGGATTCGCCTACATCAAACTGCAAAAGGCATTAAAGTAGAACCTTATAAAAGTTATGTCTTAGTACCTTGTAAAGATGATCCATGTGGTCTTGAACTAGAGCAAATAGAAATTTCACACAAAGCACTAATGAAACACACTGATTGTTTTGACGATAGTTTCAACTCGGGCGCATCCTCAGAATACTATGTAGAAGAATGAGCATTCATATATACTTCTATATCTTTTGATTCAGCTATATTAGAAGTATATACTAACGTTTTTGTTGTACCACAAAAATCTAAAATTTTAGTTGCCAAATCCTCGTCGTATTTCTTTTTTATTTTACTTCTCATTTTGGCAGACATGGATACTCTTCTTGTTGTTTTAAAATATGGATTATTTTTTTCATCCTCGTAAACATAGTTTTGATAATTTCTTAATTCATCTCTATGTCTAACAGAAATGGGGTGATTTTTCATTATATGATTTATCATTTTTTCAAAATATGGTGTTACAGCACAATGTCCATCAACATATAAAAGAGAAAATTGAAGCTGTTCATATAATTCATTTGGCAAATAAAATTGCATACAATATTCTTTATCTTTTTTGTGAAAATATAAAGTTGTAATATATGTAACATTATCAACTGTGATAGCTAACAATAATTGATTTTGTAATTCATCTTTTTGAGTATAAAAAACATCTGTATTATACCCATTATATGAGAATCTATATTTCAAAGCTGAATTTATAATCATATTACTATTTTTATATTCAGTAAAAATTTTATCTATCATGTTAGTGATGTTCGCCATTTTTCTACCTCCTACAAAATATTATGTTAAGTAAAGAAAGGAAAAATATTATGAATAACACAAATAATAACGTAAACTCAACATTTCCTAAAACTCAAAAAAATGCAATTATAACTGAAAAACCCAGTGTTGCACAGGATTTTGCAAAAATCCTTGGTGTATCGGGTAAACACGATGGCTTCATTGAAAATGATAAGTGGATTATAACTTGGTGTGTAGGACATCTTGTGTCAATGCTTTACCCGGAAAGTTATGATGAAAAATATAAAAAGTGGAATATAGCTGACTTGCCTTTCATTCCCGAATCCTATAAATATGGTGTGGTCAGCTCCGTTGCAAAGCAATATAAGGCGGTGCGCACTATATTGCACAGGGATGATGTAGATACAGTTTACTGGGCAGGTGATGCAGGAAAAGAAGGACAGGTTATTGAGGAGAATATCCGCAGATATGGTGGAGTACGTAAAGGAATAAAGGAACTTAGAGTATGGATTGATTCGCAGACAGAGGAAGAAATCAAGCGAGGTATACGTGAAGCAAAACCTATGGCTGCATATGATAATCTTGCTAATTCAGGCATTATGAGAGCTGTTGAAGATTATCTTATGGGGATTAACTTATCAAGAGTGCTTACTTGCAAATATGGAATGATTATTAACAATGCAATATCTGACAGTAAATACAGACCTATATCTGTAGGTCGTGTAATGACCTGCATATTAGGTATGGTGGTCCGCAGGGAACGTGAAATAAGAGACTTTAAAGTAGAGAACTTTTATAAGTTATCCGCAGAATTTGGCAATGGATTTTGCGGTGAATGGAAAGCCGATAGTGACTCTGAATATTATCAGTCTCCATTATTGTACAGTGATATAGGATTTAAGGATAGAAATGATGCTGAACAGCTATTGTCAAAGCTCAAAGGCACCAATGGTGTTGTCAAAGATTATTCTGTGTCTAACAACAAAAAGAAAGCGCCATTATTGTACAATCTTGCGGAAATTCAGAATGACTGCTCAAAGAAGTTTAAACTTAGTCCAGATCAGACATTGGGAGTCATACAGAGTTTGTATGAAAAGAAGCTTTGCACATATCCTAGAACAGATTCACGAGTACTTTCAAGTGCTGTAGGAAAGGTAATTAGCGAAAATATACAAGGCTTATATGATGGCAACTACCTTAGAGATTTTACAGGAGAGATACTTAATTCAAGATTATATGCAAATATAAATGATACCCAGTATGTAAATGATAAAAAGGTTAGTGATCACTATGCTATTATTCCTACTGGTAATTTGTCAAATTATTCAAGCTTAAGTGATATAGAAAATGATGTATTCGACCTTATTGTAAGAAGGTTTTTATGTATTTTTTATCCTGCGGCAGTTTATAAAAATGTCAAAGTGGGTATCAAAATTAAAAATGAAACTTTCTGTGCAAGCAGTAAGGAACTTATTAGTGAAGGCTATCTGAAAATTATAAGAAATGATGATGAAACAGATAATGCTACTAAGAGTCGCATACCGGAATTAAGCATCGGTTCTGCTATTGCAGTCAATGATTTAACTGTAAAAGAGGGTAAAACATCTCCACCTAAGAGATATACTACAGGTTCTATGATTCTTGCAATGGAAAATGCAGGACAGCTTATTGAGGATGAAGAACTGCGTGAGCAGATAAAAGAATCAGGCATCGGAACATCTGCAACAAGAGCAGACATCTTAAAAAAGCTGATAACTAATAAATATATTGACTGCAATAAATCGCAGGTGCTTACACCTAACAGCATTGGAGAGATGGTATATGAAATAGTGTATAATACTATTCCTGATTTTCTCGTGCCAGAACTTACTGCAAAATGGGATAAAGAGCTTGAGATGATTGCCAATGGAGAGCTTAGAGCACTTGATTATCAAAATAAGATAGAAGTATATGTACGTGATACTGTCAACAGTATAAAAACGGATAATAAGAATGATGTTATCATAAGTAAAATCAAGCCATTTGCATCAAATACAGTTGCAACAAATGAAAATCTTAAATGCCCGGTTTGTGGTGGCAGAATTAAAAAAACTCAGTTTGGATATTGCTGTGAAAACTATAAAAAAGAAGGTGGCTGCAACTTTGCATTACCAGGAAAGATATGTGATAAAACTTTGACTGATAAGCAGGTTACTGATCTTGTCCTTAAACGAAAAACAGGACTTATTAAAGGCTTTAAATCAAAGAATGGCAAGAGTTTTGATGCATTTTTGATATTTAAGGACAATAAAGTTCAGTTTGAATTTCCTGCTCCGGAAGAGTCAAAGGTATTATGTCCTAACTGTGGCAACAAGCTTATTAAAAATAAGTACTCTTATGACTGTTCCTGCGGATTTAAAATCAGTCATGTAATCTGTGGCAAAGAAATATCGGAAAAGGATATAAAGGAACTGCTTACACAAAAGAGGACAGGACTTATTAAAGGACTTAAAGCAAAAAGTGGCAAGAGCTTTGATGCTTACCTTTTATATGAGGATGGTAAAATCAAATTTGAGTTTCCAAAGAAATAAAGGATATTGATGTAGGAGCCATCGAATTTGATAATTATATTAAATTCGATTTGGCAAGCCAGACAGTTCAGTTGATAGACGAGAGATAAAACAATATGGAAAATTTTAAATATAACAATGAATCATTTATTATGCCATCATTTGACCCATTCAGGACATCTTGGTTTGAGTGTTCTTCTTGTAGAAATCCATTGTTTGAGAAACAAATTATGAGTAAAATACCTCACATATGTCCTCATTGTGGAGTTCATCTTGAGAATATTATTTGCGATGAACAAGTATTTCATATTCTCTACAAAACAGGCAAAATAGTTAATGTAAATAAGGAATTTACAAGGAATGAATAGATAATAGTGTTTAAACAGCATTGACTTGCCGTAGTAATAAAGAACAAATTAAACTTTATATAAAGAAGGGGAATTATACCCTTTTTTATGTAATATAACTACTATTACATCAATAAGCAAAAGGACGCATGAAAAAACTCTCGTTTTTTCACACGCCCTTTTCATTTATGTAAAAAAATGAAAAGTTTTATTAACATTTATGCAATCAAATTTTGTGCCTAAAATGGGATAGAAATTTGATAATAGTTACTTTTTTACAAACAATATACAGGTTAGTTATTTTATTCTTTTAATAGTAAATAACTAATATTGGAAAGGAATTGTTGCTATGGAGTATAAAACATTATTGGATCGGGAAAAGAAACTTTTATCAGGTTCAGAAGATATGTACGGAATATATCAACTGAAAGAAAATGAAGAAACCAGTAAATTTATCTTTCAAAATTCGGACTGGCATGTAAGGCATAATGTTGATATTGTAAGAGAAAATTATGAGCTGCTTTATGTAGCACCATTAGAAGATAGCATGGATCTTGAAGACCTGTATATGCTCTTTAATCTGGTGGACAAGCCTGCTGATTTTAAAGGACACAGTATGTCTGTAAGTGACGTTGTAGTGATTAGTAAAGGCGGTAATGTTACAAGCCATTTTGTTGATAGCTTTGGCTTTACTGATGTTCCTGATTTTGCTTACGGAGATAAGGCAAAAGAGAGAATATCATATTATGTTATATCTGATATTGATTCATGGGCAAATAACAGTCTAAACAGAGCGGAATTAGAAAGATTTGATAATCTTTCAGATGCAGTATTAAAATATGCTGATTACAGATATGGTACAGATGCTCCGAAACAGTCAATAGCTGCATTTGGAATGAATGTAAATGGTTCTGAATTTGATCTTGTATATGCAGAACATAGTGATAACGTGTTATCTTTGGATTTTACATACAATGATAATGTACTTAATGATGAATCATTTAAGTCGAAGATCAGGGATATATGTATTGAGCTTGAAGTCAGTAAAGTTAGAGTACATAGAAAAATGAAGCCTGACGAAATAAAGGATTTTACAAGAAATCGTTTTAAAACTCATTTAGAGAATACAGGTTGTGATGATATAGCCTTTTATATGGATAACTTTGATAAGGTATATGAAAAAGGAAATCTCGATAAATATAAACCATCTGAGTCGCAGAAAAGAATTGTCGAGGACGTTTCTTTTGTAGAGTGGAACCAGAACAATCCGTATTTTACATTTGTTGAACCAGATGAATTGGCATATTCTATAGATGATGGCAATATGTTTGTCGGTATTCATAGATGTGATGATGGGTATGATTTTTCAGTTTATGATTCTGACTATTCTGTGATTGATGGTGGTGTGTATGATAATCCTGATATATCTATATATTCAGCATTTAAGAATGTAAGTGATGATTATTTGCCAGAGACAAGAGAACTTAAGCTTATTGATTATGATGATTTTACGGAAAAAGTGGATCTTGTGGAACAGGCACATATGAATAATTTACATGTAGTTAAAGATTTTAAAGATAAAACAGGCGAAATGTTCAATGATATTGATGGATGGGATGCATCTGATATAGAAGCAGATGTTTGGAATTATGTTTCATCTAAAATAAAAGAGTGCAAGATGGATGCAATAATTGTGGATGCAGTAATTTCCGGCAGCCGTTGCAGAGGATTGGAAAATGATACATCTGATATAGATGTTGTTGTTGAGTATATTGGTGATGTAAGAGAAGATGCTTTATTTAATGTGCTCAATGATGTTGAAAATAATGGTTCTTACGAGTTTGGTGGTGTCAAGGTTGATATTAATCCTATTACTGCTGATCAGACAGGTACTCTTGCGGAATATCTGCCACAGGTTGAGAAGTATCTGAATGAGAAAAAAGCTGATTTGAGTATTGGTAAATCAAACAGTACACCCAAAAGGAAAGGTCGTTAGAGCTAGAGAGGATGGTGTGGAGATATGTTAAGTATGCAGCATATAATGACATCTATGTTGAACGGTTATGATACGTGTGAACGTGAGTATATTGCAGCGGTGGTCTTTCCTGATGCAATCCGAGCGTTTACTGGAGAAAGGGAACTTAGTCATTTTGAAGAAAATCCTAAGACAGGAGATATATCTTGGATGCGTTTTCCAAATTATATGTGTGTAGATAAGACATTTATGGAAGAGTGGAAAAGTAAGGATTTTTTATGTCATTTATCAAATGATATTGAAAAAGGAGTTCTTGGTCAAAAGACTCATATTGAAAAATATCGTGAGATTAATCAGTTATTAAATTTGAATAAACCTGCAATGTACAAAGGGATAGAAGATCATCTCAAGCAGGATATTGTATATGATAAATATGTTAGAGATTATATGGGTGCAGACAGACAGGCTATTTTTAAGGATGAAGATCATGCTATTTACGTGGCAGCTTATTTGATTTATAAGCAGAGAGGTATTCTTTGTAATAAAGAATGGTTACAAAACGAAATTAAACCAATTTTAGAGGAACAGATGCCATTTCTGGCTGAAAATACTTTTAAATATATGCATTTTACGGATAGTAAATACGAAAAGTGGGTAGAGGATCAGGACTGGTCACATTTGGATGAAGGTCCTTTCCCATTTGAACAGTACGAAAAATTATATAATGATGTAAGTCTGTTTATGCGGCAGGGGATAGATCCCACACAGGAACAGTCAGAATTGGCTGAAAATATTCACAGAAGGAAAGGACGTTGAAGTAAATGGATAAAAGAGGAATACTTGAGTTAAGAAAAAGATTTAAAAAGGATGCAACTACTGTGTCAAGGGTTTGCGGCTGCTATGTAGATGCAGATAAGAATATTGTATCTACCTTTAATGAAAACTTCCTTAATCTGCCCGATGAAGATTTGTTTAAATATCTTGATATTTTGAAAAAATCACTTGGTGGTAAATTTGGTAATAATCTTTTTGATATCGAATTTTCGACTGAGTCTGAAAAGCATGGCGGTAATCAGCAGATCCTTATGGCAATCAGAGACAGTGATCTGAAAAATGATGATATGCTTACATCTTTTTATGAACATATTATTGATGTGTATTGCCATGCGGGAAATTATTTAATACTTTTGTTTATTGATAACTATGATGTTATGACAAAAACATCTGATAATCAGAAACTTGATGAATCAGAGGAAGTATATAAGTATATTATTTGTTCTGTATGCCCGGTTGATTTATCTAAACCGGCACTTGGATATAAGGAAAAGGAAAACACTATTGCATCACGTACAAGGGACTGGGTAGTGGGTTCTCCTGAATCAGCATTTCTTTTCCCGGCATTTAATGACCGCAGTACTGATATTCATTCAGCATTATTTTATACTAAGAAAAGTGCTGACATACATACTGAGTTTATTGATGCTGTGCTTCAATCAAAAGATATTGTATCACAGGATGATAAAAGAGACAGGTTTATGAACTGCGTAGCAAATTCCGTAAATGATGATGCATCTGAAACTCTTCTTAATGTTTATTCTGAAATATCAAATAAGGCGGTTGATGATGGATTATCACTTGATGATTACGATATGACAGCAGAGGATTTGAAAAAGACTTTGATGGAATATAATATATCATCTGAATATGCTGATAATATTGTTGATGTATGCATGGAGTTTTCAGATGATAATAAAATCAAGGCAAACGACATTGTTGATGATAAGGTACTTAAGAAAAATGAATTGTATATTGCATACAAAAAGCTACTGGCAGAGAATGAAGAGTTGAAAAAGCAGCTTGCTCTTTTAAAGTAATTGATTATATATCTTAGATTTTTATTATAAAAATAGTGACAAATATGTTACTAAAAAATGCATAAAGTTCCCTTTTCTACTCTTTTGAAAGTATGGGTTTTATATAATTATTATAACAATAAAACTTGGTCAGAAAGTGAGGAAAAAATATGAAATATGATATTTCTGTAAAAAAAATTGAGGATGAAAACTCGAAAATTAAGGCAATAGCGACTCTTACTCTTGGAGATGCTTTTACCATTAAAGGCATTAAGCTTTATGAGGGAGAAAAAGGTTTATTTGTTTCAATGCCTAACTATAAAAGAAATGAGCCGGATTCTCATGGCAATGAGTATAAGGATATCTGTTATCCGATTACAGCAGATTTTAGAAAAGAGATTGAGAGTACTATTATTGATAAATACAATGGTATCAATAAAAATGAACCGGAGATTACAGATTGCCGGGTTGGCACTTTTGAAAAAGATTCGCTTGTTGGACTTGCATCTGTCACGTTAGATGATCAGTTTGTTATTGGAAACATCAAAATTGTTAATGGAGAAAACGGACTATTTGTTTCAATGCCAAACTATAGCAAAGATGGTGAATATAAAGATATTTGTTATCCTACTACTGCAAGTTTCAGGAATAAAATTAGCAATGCGGTAATTGAAAAGTATCAGGAAGTATCGAAAAATAAGGAACAGAACAGGTCACAGAACGAGCCTGAAAATGATCGTCCGAGACATAAAAGCAGATAAAGTCTGTTAATTGTAACCTTCTGTCAAATTGGCAGAAGGTTATTTTTTGGAATTTTTGACTAGGACTTTAGATACAAAAATGTAACAAAAATATGCGTTTTTTTACAAAAATGAAAACAAAACACCTATTTTTCGTGTCATTATAGAGTTGCGAGTAATTTTTATGGAGGTTGACATGGCAAATACTGATGAAATTTTTAATAGTGCTATAGATCATATAATAAGTGAGCCTGTGGAATACATGGATTATGTCAAATTCCTATCCAGGGGTAATATATTTAATTTTTCAATGCAGAGCACTATTCTTATTTTCGCTCAAAGAGAAAATAGTGAATATGTTGCTTTTTATGATGATTGGAAAAAAGTCGGCAGAATACCTAAAAAGCATACTGCAATTTATATAGACGATGAACCTAATTTTAAAAATACAGATAAATATCTTTTTGCATTACAGGATACCGTAGGTCAGCCTTTTCGTAGTTCATGGATTTGTGATGATGATATTCTATTAATTCTTAATGATTCACTTTTTCCGGAAGATTTGAAAAAAGAAAATTTTAAAAAGTCGGTCAAAATCTTGACACAAACATATGTTCGTGATATTCTTAGAGTAGGAAATGATATGAATGAAGTGGCAGAAGATACTCTTGCATATGTTATCTGTAATAGATGTAATGTCAAGGATATTGATGATATTTCGGAAAATATCATAAAAGAATATGCAAAATTAACATATGATCAAAGGATAGAATTTTTTGAAGAATGGCAGCCTATCATTACTGCACAGGCAAAAAAATTCCTTGGTCATATTGCAAAAATTGTTAGAAAGGAAGAAAAGAATCATGAGAGAGTTAATGGACAAAGGTCAGGTAATGACAACAGAAGAATTGAAGGTTATCAAAATGCCGAAGGAAGAAGCAATGGCATATCTGGAAGTGGAAGAACCAATAAAGAGCATGACCAGAGAAACAATAATCGAGAAAACAGGTCTGTATGGACGCAGAATGATGGATTATCTGGAAGAGAATCAGAGAGACAAGATGGTATTTCGCATGAGCAGAGGACTCCTTCTGCCGGAAGTAGAGAAGAGAGTGAAGGAAGCGAAAGATCTGATGATAAGTCTGGAGAAGAAATATCTGAAGGAACATCTGAACAGTCAGATGGACTATCTGACTACAGTAAAAATCAGGAATCAGGCGAGAATGACAGCAGAAGAAATAGCAATGAATCAGATAATTTATCAACCACTGTAGCATATTCTCAGTTAGAATTATTCAGCAGTATAGAGAATGGTAATACAGACAGTGTTGATGTCTCTGATGGTACTATTCAGTTTGGTGATTCTGATACAAAATATGACTATTTACATCCTAAGACTGAGGAATATGCTCCGGAAGAATATATAAATAGAGTACTTCATAGGGGAAGTCTTTTTGTAGGTGGTTTTCAGCGCATTTATAATTTTTACCAACAAAATCTTAGTGCAAAAGATATAGCTGATGCAATAAAAAATGAGTATGGAGTTGGTGCGGAAGGTATTCCTACAGAACTCGGATATACTGGTTTTCAGTCTGATGCAAAGGGTATCGTTGTATCTTGGAAAGACAAAGAAGGACATAAGCAATATCTGTTATCATGGTCTGATGTGGAAAAAAGAATAGGTCGCATGATTGTCGATGGAACATATTTACCTGAAAGTAACATTCAAGTTGCTGATATTGTGAATACTGCAACTGATGATAAAGACTACATGGTATATGAAGTTGATGATAATAACGCAAAACTTGCTTCTACTGATGGTGAAGATACCATTACGGTTAAAAAGAATGAGTGTTATAAATCTGTTGATAATGAACCTGTAAAAATCACAGGAGATATTGTTGACTTCAAATATCCGCAGGGATGGACATTATCTACCGGTTCAGATCGTGCACGATTTGAGGGAAATATTGCTGCAATCAGAACTTTAAAGAATATTGAAAGTGAAAACAGATATGCTACACCGGACGAGCAGTTAATTCTTAGTCATTATGTTGGTTGGGGTGGTTTATCTAATGCGTTTGATAAAAGCAGATGGTCGGAAGAATATGATATTTTAAAGGATTTACTTACGGATTCAGAATATAAAGCAGCAAGGGCAAGTGTTACTGATTCATTTTATACTCCACCGGAAGTGATTAATGGGATATATGATGCACTTAATCGTATGGGATTTACTGGCGGTAATATACTTGAGCCTGCCTGTGGAATTGGAAACTTTTATAGTGCTATGCCTACAGAATTAAGAGACAACAGCAGACTTTATGGTATTGAGCTTGATACAGTATCTCAAAAAATTGCGCATTTGCTGCATCCAACAGCTAATATTGAAAATTCCGCTTATGAGAAATCTATAGTTGTTGGAGCAATGGATAATTTTTATGATGTAGCAATCGGAAATGTGCCATTTGGTGATTTTAAAATACATGATAAGAAGTATAAAAATAAGCTTTATGTGCATGATTATTTCTTTGAAAAGACACTCGATAAGATTGTGCCGGGCGGTCTGATGTGTTTTATAACATCTACAGGTACTTTGGATAAGGTAAATGAAGATGTTAGAAAATATATTGCTGAAAGGGCAGAACTCGTAGGAGCTATAAGACTACCAGTAGATACATTTTCAAGTTCTGCAAATACACAAACAACAACTGATATTATTTTTCTGAAAAAGCGTGACAGTTTAACTTTATGTGATCCTGACTGGGTGCATACTGGCGAATATGCAGATGGCATGGTTATCAATAATTATTATATTAATAATCCTGACATGATGCTTGGAGAATTGAAAAAGGATGTAAGCAGATATGGAGAAGATAGACCAATAGTTTATCTTGCACCAGATAAAAGTACATCCCTTAGTGATAAGCTTCAAAAAGCTATTGAAAAGCTGCCTGTGAATGTATTTTCTGCTGTAAGAAGTGATTCTGAAGAACTTGATGAAGATGCTACAGAGACTATTCCTGCTGTGGAAGGAGTAAAAAATAATACCTATACAGTAGTAGATGATACAGTTTACTATCGTGTGAATTCTACAATGGAAAAGGTTGATGCTAATCAGACTGCACTCGAAAGAATTAAAGGTCTTTGTGCTATTAGAAATATAGTCAGAGATCTTATTGCAACCGAGCTTGATGAGAATAGTACAGAAGATAGTATTAAATCTATTCAGAATCAGCTTAACGAATCCTATGATTCATTTGTAAAAAAATATGGTCCTATTAATAGCAATGCAAATACCAGAGCTTTCTGCGAAGATGTTGAATTGCCATTGCTTACAAGTCTTGAGCAGGGCGAAGAAGATAAATATTATAAGGCTGATATATTTACTAAGAGAACTATAAAGCCTGTACTTAATATTACATCTGTTGATACTTCAATGGAAGCTCTAACTGTTGTAATTAACGAGGAAGGCTATGTTGACATAGCTCGTATGATGTCTCTTACCGGAAAAGGTTTTGACGATATTGTAACTGAACTACAGGGGGAAATATATCTAGATCCGGAAAAGGAAAATTCAAACAATAAATATGAAGGTTGGGTAACTGCTGATGAATATTTATCAGGTGATGTCAGAAGAAAATTACGAGTTGCAGAAAGAACACAGGATAGTCGTTTTAATATCAATATTGAAAAATTAAAAACTGTGATTCCTAAAGACCTTGAAGCAAGTGATATTCGTGTAAACCTCGGTGTATCATGGATTGATGTACAGGATTATCAGCAGTATATGGAGGAATTATTTGAGCTTACATGGAGTGAAAAAAACAGATGTAAGGTTAAATATAATTCATACCTTAATACGTATTTCATTGATAGTAAGTCATATGCATCAAATAATGCCAATACTAGAACGGTTTATGGAATACCTGAGATGGATGGACTTTCTATTTATGAAAATCTCCTTAATTTAAGAGAAATCAGAGTTACTCAGAGGATAACTGACGAAGAGGGCAAGGTAAAATATGTCCTTGATCAGAAAAATACTATGGCAGCCAGAGAAAAAGCAGATATTATTGCTGATAAATTCAAAGGGTGGCTGTTTAGTGATTCTGAACGTAGAGAAAAGTATGTAGGAAGGTATAATGAGCTGTTTAATGCAATTAAGGTTCGTGAATATGATGGCTCTAATCTTACATTTCCTGGCATGAATCCACAGATAGAATTAAGACCTCATCAAAAGGATGCTATAGCCAGAGTTATACGTGGAGGTAATACTTTACTAGCACATTGTGTAGGTGCCGGAAAAACATATGAAATGGCTGCATCTGCAATGGAGCTTAAACGACTTAAAATGGTGAATAAACCAATTATCGTAGTTCCTAATCATCTGACAGGACAGATGGCAAGCGAATTTATGAATCTATATCCGTCTGCAAACCTTCTTGTAACGAGAAAACGTGATTTTGAAAAGAGCAGGAGACGAAAGTTTATATCCAAAATCGCTACTGGTGATTATGACTGTATCATAATGGGACATTCTCAGTTTGAGAAAATTGGTGTATCGAGAGAAAGACGTCAGAAATACATGGAGAATGAAATAGAGCTTATTTCAGCAGGTATTGAAGAGTTTAAATCTATGAGCGGTGAGAGATGGACTGTAAAGCAGATGGAATCCACAAAAAAGAAAATGGAAGCTGCTCTTGAAGAACTGCAAAATGAGGATTATAAGGATGATGTTTTAAATTTTGAGGAACTTGGTATTGATTGCATGTTCATTGACGAAGCTCATAATTATAAGAATTTGAGCTTTACTACGAAAATGACAAGAGTTTCAGGCATTAATCCTCAAGGTTCAAAAAAAGCGACAGATCTGCTTCTGAAAGTGCAGTATTTACAGGAATTATCACCGGGGCGCAATGTCATTTTTGCAACAGGAACACCTATCAGTAACAGTATTGCTGAGATGTATGTTATGCAGAAATACCTTGCATCTGATGCACTCAAAGAGCGTGATATATATGCATTTGATTTATGGGCAAGTAATTTCGGTAAAGTTGAAACTACACTTGAGCTTGCACCTGAAGGCAACAGGTATCGAGAAAAGACAAGATTTGCTCAGTTTGTCAATACACCGGAGCTGATCACGTTATTCAGGCAGTTTGCAGATGTTAAAACACCGGATATGATTAAACTTGATGTTCCTACACTTAAGGATGGCAAGTATTCAATTGTTGAGAGCGAGCCGGATGATTTTGTTAAGGAAGTAATGGAAACTTTTGTTGAAAGAGCAGAAGCAATCCACAATGGTAATGTAGCTCCTGATGAAGATAACATGCTTAAGGTATGTCATGACGGTAAATTGCTTGCAATGGATGTCAGACTTATTGATCCGGATGCAGTTCCAGCACCAGACTGTAAACTAAATAAATGTGTAGAGAATGTCTTTAAGGTATATAACGAAAAAGATGGTATACAGGTAATATTTTCTGATATTGGAGTACCGGGAGCATCTGATAAGTTTAGTGTATATGACTATATTAAAGATGAACTTGTGAAAAAAGGTATTCCTTCGGATGAAATATGCTTTATACATGATGCAAAGAATGATAAAGCTCGTGATGTAATGTTTGAGGACTTAAGAAATGGTACTAAGCGAATTATTATCGGAAGTACACAGAAAATGGGTACAGGTACCAATATTCAAAGGCTTATGGTTGCCATGCATGAGCTTGATGTACCGTGGAGACCTGCGGATGTAGAACAGAGAGAAGGTAGAATATTACGTCAGGGCAATCTTAATAAGGAAGTTGAGATTTTCCGTTATGTAACCAAAGGTACTTTTGATGCATACAATTGGAATATTCTTGTGAATAAACAGCATTTCATATCACAGATAATGAATGGACAGGTTGTTGATCGTGAATTTGAGGATATTGATAAGAATGAATTGTCTTACAGTGAAGTAATGGCGGCTGCATCTGGTGATGAACTTATTAAAGAGAAAAATCAGGTAGATAATGATGTGCGTAAATACACCATGCTCAAGAGATCTTATGACGATAATCACTACAGATTGCAGTCAGATATTCAGACTAGAATACCGCAGAAGATTAAAAGAGGTGAACAGATACTTGATAATCTGCAACAGGATATAATCTGTCGTGATAACTCTGATTATAAACGTATTTTTGCACCGAAAACTGGTGATGAAGATATATTTGAGTGGAATGTAAATAATATGACGTTCACCGGAAAAGAGGATGCAGGACAATATCTTATTGATTGTAGTAAATCTGTTAAATCAGGTGATCGTCAGGAAATTGGTGATTTATGTGGATTTAAAATTTTCATTGAGAGAAAATTTATGTCTGATCATGGCGCAGATATTATTATCAAAGGCGCAAATGAATATAAGAAGGAATTAAGCAGTACTGCGGAGGGTAATATCACTCGTATTAAAAATGCCTTGGCTTCTTTTGAGGACCATGTAGAAACATATACGGAAAAAGTGAATGCCGAAAAGAAAAATCTTGAAGTTAATATGAAGCAGTTTGCGGAGCCTTTTCAGTATGAAGATAAGCTAAATGCTCTTTTAGAGAGGAAAAGGGAGATTGACCTTACATTACTAGAGAGACAAAAAGAAGCAAAAAAGAGTGAAAATCTATCTGTAGAAGATGATTCTATCGACTGCGGTAAGACAAAAAATACAAAAAAGTTATAAAAATCGCTATTTGTGTTTACATTATGTCAAAAAAATGATAATATTCGTTTGTAATACAAAATATTACAAACGAATATTAAAGTGCTATGTGGTAAAAGGAGTGAATTTGAGATTGGGTAAGAAAAGCAAATTAACAGATGACAGAATGATTGACAGCATATGTACAAGTGATGAGAGGCTTGAAGATTTTCTGATGGAAATTGGCAGGAGACTTAAGGAAGAACGGATTAAAAAGGGATACTCTGTGTCAGAATTATCCCAGTTAAGCGGTGTGGCTGCAACTATTATTTATCGCATTGAAAGTTCAACCAATCCTGTAGGACTTAGGAGCCTGCTTAGACTGATGTGGAGTCTTAACGTATCTCCGGCACAGCTTATTCCATTTGATGAATATGCTCATTCAAAGACTTTTGGAGATGTGATTGAAGAAATGACCAGTAATTTATCACCTAAGCAGAAACAATATCTGCTGAAGGTTATTATGACTGATATTGGATTTTTAAATGCAGATTCAAGCCTGATAAAATCAGATATTGAGTATAGTAATGGAATAATTGTTGAGAACAAGAAGTAACAGAATATATGAAAGGTAGTATTATAAATGCTTGAATGTATGAGAACTATTGGCAGAACTAGCCTACATAATGGTTACGATTGCAAAGATACAATAAAATCTGAATCTGAGCTTGTAAAATCATCGTCTGAGGGTGAGATTGTTGATTATGTAAAGAAGCGGATTCGGAAAGAAAATTCTATTAAAGATAAGAGATAGATAAGGATTATGTTGAAAAAGGGGTGATTATATTTGTGTTCCCAAAAAGTCGACAATTTGAAAGTGATGCCTTCACCGGACACTGATAAGCTAATATGTAATTGTTTTAATGAGACAATATCTGATGATAAATCAATAATTACTGCTATGCTTGAACTGAAAAACTACTCGGAAGAAACTTATTATCATTCGCTTCGAGTTGCAATGTATGCAGTATATATGGCAAATACACTTTCCATTGACCGGCTTTTATTAACGGATCTGGTTAAAGGAGCTTTAGTGCATGATATAGGCAAATTAAAAGTATCATATGCATTGCTCAATTATAAGGGGCTGTACAACTTGAAACAGAAAAAAGAAATAAAGCTGCATCCTTTATACGGTATTGAGTATTTAAAAGAGCATAACTTTGATATTACACCTAATATTCGTGATATTGTCCTGCAACACCATGAATATTGTGATGGTACCGGATATCCGTATGGGTTAGCCATGAAAGATCTGAATGAATTTTCGCAGATTGTTACTATATGTGATGTTTTTGAAGCTTATACATCCAGAAGAATATATCATCCCCATAGAAGCCTTAAAGAAGGATTTGATTACCTTTTGTACCTTTCGTGCAATAAAAAGGTAAATGATAAATTTGCAAAGGCATTTATTGATAACATGATTTGATTATTAGAAGGAGAGCTGATTATTATGTTTATATTTGAAAATGACAGTACGCAGAATGCTCATTTGAGTAAATCAGAAAATGACAGAGTGAATAGTTGGGATGAAAACCATAGAGATCCGAAAGCATATGAGAGATTTAAGTATATGCCAAACTATAGTACTGGGACAAAAAATTTACATATATCTGAAATGGTTTAGAAAATCAACATTGATATATTACAATTAAGAAAAAATATAACTGGGATATAAATATATTTAATTATTGACATAAAAAATAAAATATATTACAATTTTCATGTATTATTATATAAAGTGACTAGATTCATTTATTTTATATTTTTTTGTAAAATAAATGAAGCGATGTTACCAGCATCGCTTCTAGCCTTACGCAAGAACACATTTTCCGCTTAAAAAATGGTCCGACAATCTCTATAATATTGACAGTATTATAAAGATTAAAAAAATTGTTAAATGCACGCAATTAAATAACGGTTTATTAATTACGTATATTTACTGTGCGTATATTTTTAAATTCAATGTTATTTTATAATATCGAATTTAATAAGTCAATAGCAAAACGAGAAAATGTGTGTGAATTTATTTGAATTTCACACATTTTTTATTTTATTACAGAAGAAAGGAGAAATATTCATGGATTTTAATGCATTTATTAAAGAAAATTACAATGAAAATGATAAAATAGCCAGAATGAGCATTAAATCACCTGAACATGGTTACAGAGTACAGACATATCATTACGATGCATCTGAGCTTGCAAAAGCATCATGTCAGGAAAATAATCTGTATTTTGCATTAAATCCAATGAAATTTATCAATAAATCTATTCGCAGGGACAAGCAGCACGTTGCTCGTTTAAAGTTTCTTTACGTGGATCTGGATATTTACAAGTCTGAATGGAAAGATTTTACCCAAACTCAAATACTTATGCAATTAGAAAGTGAATATTTTGATATTAAAATTCCATCACCTTCATACGTGGTTAATTCTGGTCGTGGAATGTATTTACTATGGAGGATTGACGAGCATATAAATGCACAGCCAAGATGGGAGAAAGTGCAAGCATTTTTAAATAGCCAGTTAATCGAATTTGGAGCAGATAGAGCGGTTGTTACAGATACAGCAAGAGTTTTACGTATACCGGGCAGTATCAACTCTAAATCAAGGACAGAAGTGTTTATAATGGATTCATATAACACTAATTATACATATACTCTTTATGAAATCATGCAGGAATATATGCAGAATGATATTGCATCTTTCCAATACACTAAAAAAAAGGCACCTAAGAGAAAATATAAGGCAAGCAGTAAGATTGTATTTATGAATACACCTTACTCTCTTTATAATGCCAGAATAAGTGACCTTGAGCATTTGTTGCTTAAATACAGAGACAAAGAAAGTGGGATGCGAGAAAACATATTGTTTCTTTATAGATATTATACATTATGTATTAGCAACGATAAGGCTGAAAGCCTTAATATGACTCTTGCTCTTAATAGTAGACTTAAATATGCATTAGATGAAAAAGAAGTAATTAAGGCTACTGCAAGTGCTGAAAAGTACTATGATAATAATAGATGCTTTCAAATTTCTAATGATAAACTTGTTGACTTTTTGAATATCGAACCTGATGAAATGAAAGAAATGAGAAGCATTATAACATCCTGCGAGAAGTCTGCACGTAAGTCCGCAAGGGATAGAAAAGCATATTTAAAGAAGCTTGAAGCAAAAGGTGAGAGTACTAAGGAATATAAAATAAAACTACGTTTAAAGGCAATATATGAGCTTTTAGAACAAGGAAAAACGCAAAGAGAGATATGTGCTGAACTTAATATATCTAAATCAACTTTTTATTCTGACAAGAAAGTTATGGAACAGTATACATATGAACAGTTATGTGAAGCTGTACAGGATAACACTATTATTAACCAAAACACTGATGAAACGAGCTTTAGTTCAGGTAGTCCAGAAAATTCCGCTCCTGTATTAAGAGAGGACGTAGTCCTTCATGCTCATGATAGACAAAAAGCATATTATACTATCTCATATAGTTCTTATCAATTGGATGATTTATTGAATACCAGTTGATTTATTTGTGATGCACTTAATTTATTAAATTTATTAGTAGTGGGGTATTTATATGAGTGTATATGAGTGTACCTGTAGGTTCTGTCAAACACTTTACCTTCTGCCAATTTGGCACAAGGTATTAGTCTGGCAGAAGGTGATACTGGTTATTTGATGTTTTTAATGATTTTGATAAATTTATTCACTGTGTGACGATCTTTTCTTGATAACAGTAGATATTCTTGTATATTTTTTTTTGAACATTCATCAAGATTATAGATTTTGCAGAACTCGTCAAAAAAAATAGCCTTATCTGATTGAAGTTTAAGGGATTCAACTTTTTCGCTTAATAGTATAGGTTCTTTATCGTTTAGCAGGTAGTCGAGATTAATGTTATATGTGTCAGCAATTGTTTTTAATACTGATACAGGTGGATTCCTTAAATTTTTTTCGTAACTTGATATTGTTGATTGAGATATTCCGATTTCTTTAGCAAATTCTGTCTGTTGTAAAGCTAGAATTTTACGAACATTTTTTATTCGATTACCTATATTATCATTACTCATACATTATACTCTCCTTATTTGCTAAAATACTCTAATTTGTTAATTCCTAACTAATTTAAGTATATTAAATATAGTGTTTTAAGTCAATTGATAAATCGAGTATATTATTTGACAAGCTGATAGTAAAAATATTGCATTATATACGTCAAAAATATTGACATGGGTAATATTTGGTATTATAATAGACTTATCAAATAGAAGGAGGTCTTAAATAAATGGATTTTGAGGTTAAAGGCTTTGAAAAACTTGTGCATCCTGAAACTGGAGAAAAGTATTCGGTACTAATGAATACAACAGATAAAGGTGGATTTGACCTTAATCGAATCATTTTGAAACAAATGATTAATGCATTGAACCTTAAGTATAAGAGACTTGATATAGCAAATTGGATAATAGATAATCTTGATTCCAACTATTGCATGTATGCATCACAAAAGTATATTGCTGATACACTTGGATGTGGTATTAAAACAGTATATTATACAATTAAGGTTTTGCAGGAACAGAACATACTTCAAAAAATGGAAGAATTAAGATGTTATGGGTATAGGATAAATCCTTTATTACTTTGTCCTGATAAGGATATAACATCTATTGGTATATGCTACAAGATTAATGAATAAGGAGGAACAATATGAAGTGTATAGCAATTTGTAATCAGAAAGGCGGAGTAGGTAAGACTTCGACTACAATTAATTTAGGAGCAGGACTTGTTAAAAAAGGATATAAGGTATTATTGATTGATGCAGATCCACAGTATAGTATGACTGTAGCACTTGGCAATCCAGATCCTGACGAAGATTTTGAATTTACTTTGGCAAATATCTTTATTAATGTCATGAATGATGAAGAAGAAAAAAATTTAGATGATAAATTTTTTCTCCATCATGAGGAAGGATTTGATTATATTCCATCAAACAGCGATTTGCAGGGTGTTGAATTTACGATGAATCAGGCAGTTGCTAAGGAAACATTAATGAGTCAGTTTATCAGACAACTTAAGGAAAATAAGGATTACGATTATATCTTAATTGACTGTGAGCCTGCACTGCAAAATATGTCCATTAATTCACTTACTGCGTCCGATGGTGTAATTATTCCAACATGTGCACAGTATTTAAGTGTTAAGGGATTACAACAACTTTTCAGAACTATAGCAATGATCAAAAAGAAATTAAATCATCATCTTGTTATTGAAGGTGTATGTATTACAATGTATGATAATAGAACAAATTTCCAAAAGGATATTTGTAAGAAGATTGATGATGCTTATGGAAATTCTGCTATTAGAATTTTTGAGTCAAAGATCACCAACAGCATTAAAGTTGGTGAGTCAAGTGCTCTTGGAATAAGCGTAATAAAACATGCACCATCATGCAAGGTAGCGCAGCAATATATGAAATTAACTGAGGAGGTTTTAGATAATGAGTAAAGACAGACCGGCAAATAAATTCGAGCTTAAAGGCATTGATGATATATTCGGAAAAGATTTTAAGAACAGTGATGAAGATGTATTTAATGAAGCAGATGAACATACTTCTAACGATTCTATGGAAGTTGAAATAGAGTTATTACAGCCTTTTAAAAATCATCCGTTCAAGGTTATTGATGATGAACATATGGATGAACTGGTAAACAGTATCAAGGAAAATGGTGTAATTAATCCTATATTATGTAGACCATGTGCAACTGGCGGTCTTGAGATTATATCAGGTCATAGACGTACACACGCTGCTAAAAAAGTAGGACTTACTAAAATTCCGGCAGTAATAAGAGACTTATCAGATGATGATGCTTCAATTATAATGGTTGACAGCAACATACAAAGAGAAGAAATTCTGCCATCTGAAAAAGCATATGCATATAGAATTAAAATGGATGCTATGAATAGAAAAGGACAGAAGTCTAACGAAAAAATCAACTCTGCAAAGGAGATAGGAGAGCAGACTGGGGATTCTGAAAGGCAGGTAAACAGATATATCAGATTATCAAATTTGATTCCAGAACTGATGAATCTTGTAGATCTTAAAGTCTTATCTACATTTACAGTAGGACTTCCATTGTCATACTTGCAGGAATCAGAGCAGAAGATTGTATTTGATTTTTATTCAGACAAGGCATTAACACCATCAGCAGTACAGGCAGAAGCTTTGAAAAAATTATCTGCCGAACATAAACAGAATGATACTGAATTGTCAACAGATGAAGTTGAAAGCATACTTTTCGAGACAAAAGAGAAGAAAAAAACTGCAATAAAGATTGATACAAAAAAAGTCAAAAAAGAGTTTTTCTCAGATGATACATCCGTTGAGGAAATGGAAGAAGTCATTTATAAATTGCTTACTCAGTGGAAAGAAAGCAAAAATAACTAATATTTTAACCTTGTGCCAATTTGGCATAAGGTTTTTTATTTTGCAAAAAAAGTACTTTCAAATATGTAGAAAATGACATTAATTAATGACAAAAAGGACACAATTAAAAGCCTTAAATGTATTACATTATAGTATAGATATAAAAACTATAATGAATAAGTGAGGTATGGTATGGATAATAATGAAAAGAATGTAGTTATTGGAATAGATCATGGATATAAAAATATGAAAACAGCACATTGTTGCTTTCCTACAGCACTAACTAAGCTGAGAGCATTGCCGGATGATCTGAATGGAATATTGCAGTTCAACGGTGAGATTTTTAAAGAAAATGGCGAAAAACTCAATTATGTAGATAATGCCGATAAAACTGCAAATAATGATTATTATATACTTACTTTGTTTGCTATTGCCAAAGAATTTAAAATGAGAGGACTTAAGGAAACTCATGTGACTCTTGCAACTGGACTTCCGCAACGATGGTACGAAAATCAAAAAAACAGTTTTCAAAAATATCTTTTAAAATATAAGGAGCTTCACTTTAAATACGAAGGCAATACATATAATGTATATTTGGATAAGGTCAATGTATATACACAAGGTTATGCAGCATTTATGACAAGTCCTAAAATAATGGATTACTTATCTAAAGAGGTATGTGTGGTGGATATTGGCGGTGGTACAATCAACATTATCAGAGTAGATAATGGTTCTGTTGTGTCAGGAGCTGAAGGCTCTAAGATTGATACTAGAGCTTCACTTTGGTTAATGGGACAGGTGCAGGAGCAGGTCGAAACTGATTTATGTGCAACAATTCCTGAAAGTACTATAATTAATTATATTCAGACTGGCTCAAAAACAAAGAAGCCGGAAAATCAATATGAAGCTATAATGCAGAGAGAATTTGAAAAATATTCAGATATGATATTCACGTTGCTAAAAAAGTATCGTATTAATACGGACCTTATACCTGTTATCTTTATTGGTGGTGGCTCTGTTGTTATAAGAAATTTTGGTAAATACAATACTAATAATACTGATTTTATTACTGACCTTAAGGCTAATGCATTAGGGTACGAGAGCATAGCTAATTTATTATCTTAATTGTGAGTGATTATATATGAGTAGAAAAGCTTATTTAATCAGGAAAATTAAAGAATATATGTCACAGGGAAAAAAATATGATGCTCATATGAATTTTTTCTGTGACATAAAAAGAGACAGGCAGGCTCTTGATCTGATTACTAATGAGATGGATGAAAGTGGAGTTAGCTTTAGAGATGCAGTTATCAATTTGATTTTGGCAGGGGGGTCAACGGAAATTTTAAGTCCTCGTCCAAAGAGAAAAAATAATAGGCAGCCTAAAGTTAATAATTCACATATGGAAATTGTCTCTGATGTAATAGAAGAATCTGTTGAAAGTAAATCGGATGGACAGTCAGAAAGAGAGACTACAAAAAATAATGATGAATCCTATGAAAACACAGTTATAGAAACGCAGGATGTATCAAACAATAGTTCTAGCGCAAATCTAAGTGCAGAAGATAAAGAAGCATTAAGACAAAGAATCTTAAACAGTTATAAAGTATAGTATAAAAGCAACAGCATATTCTAGAGTGGAGTATGTAGTTGCTTTTTTCAATTTTGATACCAATTATTTAATGTATTTACTTCTATGACAACAAATGGTGTTTAATATGCCTTAATATCCATTTATAAATAAAGATTTTTATGAATGGAGTGATAAGGATATGCAATACACACAGCAAGATAAAGCAAATGCACTAGAAACAAGTCTGACGCATTTAGCATCATGTATGGGATATACACCGAAAAGGGTAGGAAGCTGCTATACTTTAGCCGAAATGGATAGTATACGTATATATAATGATCGTACATGGTATAGATGGTCGAATACAGGAACGAGAATTGGCGGTACACAGATAGATTTTGTTCTTGAATTTGGTAACGCTAATTCAGTTCCGGAAGCAGTACATCAGCTATTAAATTGGCAGGGAATATCTCCTGAGTACAGAGCTAATAAAAATACGGAATATACATCAGATAGAAAAGAGTTTAAGCTGCCGAATCGAGCAGAAAGCTATAGGATTGCCTATGCATATCTGATTAAGACAAGAGGACTTTCTAAAGAAATAGTGGATTACTTTGTGAAAAATAAAATAATGTACGAAGATAAAGATTTTCATAACCTTGTTTTTGTTGGTAGAGATGCATCCGGGAAAATCAGGTATGCAACTAAACATGGTACAAGAGATGCTTATGGACAGAAATATAAAGGTGATGTTGCAGGAAATGATAAGAACTATGGAGTTAATATAGTCAATAAAGATAGTGATGTTTTGAAGGTATTCGAAGCATCTATTGATTGTATGAGCTATATGGACATAACCGGTGATTACACAAGCAATAAGCTTGTACTTGGAATGGTAGAAGATAATCCACTCAGGACCTTTTTAAAGGAAAATCCTAACATCAGAAATATTGATTTTTGTCTTGATAATGATTTAGCTGCAAAGCAACATCTAAATGGAAAACCAGAGATCAGGGATGATAGTGGAAAATTGAAAAGAGAAAAAGTAGTAGGCTATCTTGAAAAATATACTCAGCAAGGCTACACAGTTCGTGATACATGTGCTCCTGTAGTTGATGGTGGAGGGGTAAAAGATTATAATGAATACCTGCAGTATCTAAAAAAAGTAGATTTATCAGCGATAGCAGCTGTCAGAAAAGAAAATCAGTATCACAGAAAATCTAGGTAAAATATAAGCTCAGGATCTAAGAAAGGAAAAACAAAAATGTTCAACTCAAGAATGTACAAAAAATATTATCCAGTCAAGTCGTCAGCAGAGATTGTTAATATGGATATTACCGATAAGAGAAAACTCATAAAATGGCTTAAATCCATTATTGCTGATGTCAATGCATATAATGCGCAGCATCGCAAGCAGGCTGAGTCTGTCAGATGCAAGGAATACTGGTTTATTGATTTCCACCCTGATAAAGAATATATTGACAGTGTGTGCCAAGAGATTATAACTGAACCGTTTTCACTGACTGCTAAGGACATTCTGCTTGTGAACTTTGTACTATATCGGCACAAGTATGCAGGCATTATATCTGCATACCATTTTCCGGTACTAACAACAGAATAGCAAACTTTATGGAGGATGAGCATATGGAATAAATAACGAGAGTACAAATACAAGAGAGCATAGACACTTACGTGAAAACTTATATTACAGACGCTGAGTGGCATATCAGCCTTGTTGAAGATTTCATGCATTTGTTAACAGGTAATAGCTTTAATATAACTGATCTGCAGAATTCGAGATGGATTAGGGCTATAATTAATAATAACAAAGATAATGAATATGCAAAAAGAATATTAATGCGAAATATGCCGGAAATATATATTTCTGGGTTATTCAATGTCGTAATAAGGGAGACAAATCATGTAAGATAAGTATGCAGAGATCACGCCTTACCTTTTTCTGTAAATAAAAAGGGAAGGGAGTTTTTAGAAAGGAATATAAAAAGATGGATGATTTGAATATTAAAATCAATGATGATATTTCAGAAGATTTATTGAATATGAAACTAGCGGATATGTTTTGCAAGCACGTCATTAGACGTAATCCTGATGGCATACAGATTAAAGCAGATAAATTATACATAGAATCTTGCAAACTTGGTTATAAAGTGTGCAATTGGGGATTGCATGTTGGACATGCAAGTGATATTCAATACCACATCAATTCGATTGTACAGATGGAAAGGGACGAATATAATCCTGCAATTAGAGTTGTAATTTGTAAATATGATTTTTGTGATACACATATTGTTTGGATAGATAATTTACATTCAGCTATTAAGTACATTAGGGAATATGGTAAAAATGTTAAATTAGGAGATATACCATTCTATATAGTGGATATATCTGATTATGACAATCCATCCATTCATGGATATAAGGGTTCATTAAGAGAACGTTATGAGGATATTTTAGGAGCTATATCATGTGCTTATAAAAGATTTAGACGTTCTAATTCTAAAGAACTAATTGAAATTAGCTACACATTAAGAGATTTTTTGTGTGATAATCCTATGTTGTATACCGAACTGAATACACACTTTACTTGACAAACTCAAAAATTATGACTCGATGTGAAATTTTTTTCTGTAAGATAATTGATGCGGCTTAACTGCAGTTTTATGTGGGTAAGCCGTTGTCTTTTATTATTTTTTTAAGAAACTACATTTTCTGCATTTCTTAAGCGATACGAGACATTTTGTCTCAGGATCATATGTTTTCTTTCCGCAGCATGTATCATTATCCTCAAACCGGTTGTATCTGAAGCAGCTTGGTTTTTCAAGTTCCCAGAACTTGTCTTTTTCTACGCCTGCTTCGTCACAGATACTGAGATACTCTTTCTTGGACAGCAGTATGACAATTTTAAATGTCATCTTCTGGAATGGATCACTGACCTTGAATGACATTGGATCAAGTCTGTAGAGTAGCTGATTTCCACAATATCTGGTTCCTTTTTTCCAGTGCTGTATCTGTTCAGGCAATTCTTCCTTTTTACAGCCGCAGACAAATGCAAGCTCGTCAACATTTTTTGGTTCTATCACCAGCGCAACAGAAGGTGCTTTCCCTGAAAATGTACATTTCATGTCTGATTTGTTGCTGTAACAATTGTAACCAAATTTGTAATCAGCTCCTGTACTGCCGTTATACCATATAGAAAAAGTCTGTTTGCGGGCACAGTTGGATAATTCTCCTTTAACGAAAGACTTGCATATCTCGCGAGTTCTCGGAATGATTTTGTTCCCGACTGTAAGACTGACGGACTGTTTATGCTGTTCGTAATCATCTTCAGCAAGCTTTTGTATCTGTGCTGCGTAGTTGTATCTTGCCATCCATTTCTGGTCGGCTTCAATCTCTTCCTTGGTTCCGCAGGTGGCAGATAAATCAAAAGCTTTTACTGGATGAAAGACGTCGCTGCTTAAAAGTCCATCATTATAAGTGTATTTCTTATCAATAAGAGCATATTCATCAGTATCAGCTATAACATTTAGCAGGTCTTTATCTACATGGTCTTTGTATCTGTCCACAATATAGTTAAGTACCGTATATTCATTTTCACAGCCACAGTCTGCGGTATCATCTATTGAAGCAATATCATGAAGCTTCATTGCTGGCAGAGCATTGCGGATAGCAAGAGCATATTCGGATGCTTCGATTTTGTTCGTCTGTATCATTGAACCGGTGTATGAGAGTTCGTACTGCGGTACTTCTTTATAAAACTTATCCTTGATCATGGAAATCATAAGGACTGTCCAGAACGCTTCGCATTTTTCCATGTTCTCAAATGTGCCGATTTTTATTCTTAGATTTTCTATGATTTCAAGAGCATTTTTATTATCCGTTTCCTTGGTTCCATATCGCCCACTTCCCCATAGGTCGGATGTGTCTATATTTGCAATTGAATCGTATGGAAACATATTGTTTTCGATTCTTCTCGACATATCACGGCCCGGACAGCGACTGCGTCTGTAGCTGCTCATAAGCGGATGTTCGTACTTTGGCTTGTCTGTAAGCAGATATAGATTCCTGCCGTTTTTGATGATAAAGGCAAAATAGCTGTCAGTAAGGCTTTCTTCATCACGAATATATCCAAGAGATACTCCGTCAAGCACATTGTCAGCGGCGCAGTAGAGCATGGCATCAATATCACGGTACATATAAATGTCTTTTGACATCTTGAATCCGCTTTCAGATGGATTACCACTTGAAAATTGCAATGTTCTTAATTTTCCGTTCATGCAGCGCTCTGCAGACGTCCGGATTTTGATAATATCGGAAAGAGACAGTTCTTCTGCTGACATGCCATAAAAGTTCATTGCTTTTTCAGCATCAGACTTTATCATATTAGCCGAATCACTTTCAGCAAGAGCGTCCTGCAATATTTTTGCATCAGCAAGAAAACTCTCTGTCTCAGGATTTGCAAGCATTTCTTTTACGGAAAAGCTTTTGTCTGCTATGAACTTCTCGAAATACTCAGACAGATAAGCGTCCGCGAAAACGCCTGTTGCATCATATTTGAGGGCTTCCTTGATTTTGTCGTTCATCCGTTTAATGTCAAAATCACTCAGTCTGCCGGACATATTAATGGTATAGCTTTTCTGTTCTTTCGTAGGGTTTACATTTGTAAGTTTTACCCATAAATCAAGTTTATCCTGAATATTCATAGCGTTTTTCTATTCCTTCCGGTTATTTATTAATTTTTATTATCTTTTCTAAATTGTTCAATATCATTTTTATTGTATGTACCAATAGAATCAGATAGAGAATTATCAAACTTTTCAAATTCAGCCATGTCCTTAAATCCTAATTTCTGAGCTAGTTGATCTCTTTTACCTGGTACAAGTTTATACTTTAAATTCTCCATAAACTTTTGAATATTTAAAAGTACATCATTGTCACTATCTAATGGATAATCAAGATAAGCAATTAGGTAATATAGAATTAATACTAAATAATACCAGAACCATGCAATCATACATAAAGGAATTAATACAATTATGAATATAATTATTATTGTTGGAATTAAAAAATTTTTAGTTATATGTAAATATACATATAACTGATATAGTTTGTAGATCATAAAAACTACTCCAGAAATGCCTATGCTAATTATGGCTGCTTTGCATAATAACACTCCAAAATATAATGCTGTTCTTATTAGGTCAAAGATAAATTTAATAATTTTAAATGATGTTGTTAATCCTTTTCTCATATAAAACACCTCGCTTATTTAAACTAGGCTATATCTTCTTGTTCAATTATATTATAATCTATTTTACATAAAATGTCAATGATATTACCATAAAACTGTCAATAATATTACTATAATATAATTGCAGTAATATCCACAAAGCATCCATAATGTTTCCACGCTATCTCCATGAAGTATCCATGAAACTTCCATTAAAGTTCCACAAGAGTTCCATAAAACTTCCATAGTATGGATATGATATACTACACAGGGTATTAGGGCTGTCCCCTAACAAGCTTGGCACTTTGTATTACAAGTGCGTATCTTGCCCACATTAAAATGTGGTTTGTTGCAGCGCAACAAAACTGAAAAACTCTACTTACAATTAAAAGAAAAAACATTTGACAGCATTAAAAATGCTTTACAATTAAAACAAAAAAAAGACCTTGTGCCTTAGCGGCACAAGGTGAAGTATGTTATTTGCTTACATTTTATTCTCTCATTCCTACAGTACGACTAGCAACTCCTCCATAGTTAAATGAATTACTATTATATATTGTTTTTTCAATACCGTCCGTTGAAGGCTCAAAGCCTATGTTTAAAGCAAATATTTTTTCGCCCAAATGTTCTATGTTATTCTTGTCATTTACGATACCATTTTCTTTAATATCCCTTACGAATGCTTTATATCCATAGAACCAGATTTTATCTCCTTTTTTTAACTCATCATATCTTTTGAACATAATATGTATCTCGCTTTCTCCTTATTCTTCATCAGCTATATTGTCAAGTGTTTCTATATCTAGCCAAACTGAACGAACTACTTGAACTCAACCAAATTTTCGACCGGTTCATGTGTCAGCTTGCTTATTACTTCCAATGAGTCAAGCCTTATCGGCTCATTATTCCTTATTTTGGTCAAGGTCGATTCAGATAGAATCTTCTCTTTTCGGATTGTCGTTGTGTTGTATCCAGCTTCCGACAGCTTTGTTAAAATATCTTTATACACAATCATCTAACCGAGCCTCCTATAGTTTAATGTGGCATCCGGCAAAGCCCTTACCCTCAAGCTCAGGCAGTTCCACTATGCGTGCGTCCGGGGTCTCTGATGCATATGTGCTTGGATACATGTCAGAGTTAATTACTCCTGCGATATAGTACTTATCCTTTGTGTTCTCTTCTCTTTTGATTGATAAAAATGTTCTCATGGTATACTCTCTTTCTCCACCGTCTTGCCGATATGGTCAGCTGTAATTTTATTTTCTTTTTATATCAAATAAATTTTCTTCGCCTAATAATCTTCCTACTCCTGTAGGTCTGAAATGACATTTATATTTTTCGTCAAATTTCTTGATGTATTCTAATATGTCTTTGTCGTACTGCTCCATAATATCATCAGTCTGCATTTCAGCTTCTTCATAGCTCATGTCAAAAAGCTCGTATGACGCATCGTCCAATACGTCTTTGTCGTAATCATAAGTAAAATCAATCCTTGGCAAATCAGCTTCTTCAAGGTACTTGTTAATCCCCATATCGAGCTGATTGCTCAATAGCTCATTTATCTTATTTCCGTCAGCCGACTCGCTTAAGAAAGCTGATGAGCTGTTGGTGTGGATATAGTGTCTGTCGATACAGAGCTTAGCAATAGTCTCAGCTTGTTTTTCGGGACAACCATTATCAACTGCAATCCTTATATTCTTTTCATGTTGCTTTGCTGCATACAGGTCTTTTCCCTCTCTGATTTCTTTTGTCATAAATGCCATATCTGTATGTCATCCTTTTTCTCTCTGTTTCTGATATTATAATACACCTTATAGAGTGTATTGTGAATGATGTATTTTATACTCTTTTTCAGTTTATCTTGATATATTTTACACCCTTTTTCGTGTAATAAAAGAAGCTGCCTATTAAGCAGCTTCTCTATCTGCTCAATTCTTTAAGTGACTGTATAATATTGTGTCAAGCTGCTAAAGACCAATATCCCCTTGATGTGTTTTTACATACTCCAGATTTAGCTAAGCGCTGTAGTGTTTGTCTTACTTTTTCTTTCCAGTGTTCATTAGATTTTGTTTTTTCGTGTCCTTCAAGTTGATTGTATATATCATTCAATGAAGCGTTACCATGTATATTTTTTAATGTTGTAGTAACAATATCTTTCCATGTTGCCATATTTTTGGAATCACGTATATCTAATTCATAATGTCTGGGCATTACATAGCAGATTTCATATCCACCGGGTTTTCTTATTACAGCTATCATTTCGTGACCAGTTAAAGCTCTTTGAGTATTTCCATAAGTCCGTCCTTGCCTACCACTCCATGTATTATGCTGAATCTTAACATAGCTTTGATAAAATTCTCCTGGTAAACATAGTGCTTGGTTCATACTGTAAAATTTACCATTGCTTCTGATTTCCCCTACTAGCATTACCATAAATGCTCCGGGTTTCATTGATAGATAAGCTCTCATATGAGCTTTGTTAATCTCCTGCATACCTTTTTCAAATGACATATTCTGTATATCTCTTTCAGATAAATTGGATGTATCTTTCCATGCTCCATTAGAGTACTTTATTCTGTTAATTCCCGGATAAGGCATATGACTGAAAATCATATCGGCTGTTCTGATTTCATCTGGAAATTCTTGTGTCATATCAGTTAAGTCCATTGGTTTTATTCCATTTCGTACTGGATTGGGATTGAGGTCTATTCCACAATAGCCTATATCATAGTCTTTACACATATCATAGTTAGTACCACTTCCTGCGCATAATTCAAACATTGAATCTGCTCTAAGCTTGTCCACAAAACCTAGTGCAACTTTACCACTACAGTTTCCCGGATAATTATTTGCTCCCCAAACTCGGTCATGAGGATTTCTTTCAGGATAACTTATTACGGTAGTTTGCATTTGCACTCTTACTTCGTCTAAAACCTTTCTCAATTCTTCGTCCAACTCATAATATTTTTTCATTGATGTTCTCTCCCTTACTATACTTATATTATACCACGCAATGCGTGGTATGTCAAACCGAAATATATTATGGGAATAAAACGTTTGAGTCTGCAAAATCTGATTTTTCCTTTTAATCGTAATAAAAAACCTTATACCAACTGGCATAAGGTCTATTTAAGATAAGGTGCTATATTTACTTATACAGCACCATTATCCTTTAAAAATTTTTTATACATATCTTCAACTCTTTTTAAATCATCTTGATGTAAACTTCCGATTTTAAAGATAAAACTATCTTTTGTAAGAAGTGTTACCTTTGATACTCTTGCTGTAGAAGCTAATTTTAACTTTGCTTCTTCCCATGAAATGTCAAGCATTAATTGCAAATTTTTTTTAAAAATTTTTAGTGCGTATTTTACCACAAATATGCACTTTCATATACACCATATTTGTTTTTGTCCCACGACTCCTAATCCGCCTGTAACAGCCGGATTTTTTTAATGATATTTAATTCCCCATGGTTTTGGCGCCTCCTTTGCATTTTTGTGTTAGAAGTATACCTTAAACCTCATAGTATTCCTATATGCATACTACACAATATTATCTGTTTGGAATATTTCATAATTTACAAAAATAAAATATCATCATAATTCCACGGCATCCGGTAAATGTTACACTCTAATGGATGTATGCAGATTACACAGTCATGTTCCCATCATGCACTGTGATCGCAAACATATAAAGAGTAATTACTGTATATTTTGCACAAAAATAAGGTGCAGCACTGTTTCATCCTGCACCTTACTTCTTTTAACCTCTTCCTCAATTTCCTCTGCTTTAAAATATCCGCAAAGTCATGCATATTCCCATAAATTTTCTAAATAATTTCATTTTGCTCTTCCAGAAGAATTAATAATGTGGTCATTGTCATCTGTTTAATAAATTCTTCGTTTTGCAATTCTTTTTCTGTAATAGGCTCTTCTTCATCGATAAAGTCATAATTCGTGTAAAATATAAGCCCATCATTCTCTTTGCACCAAACGGCAACTATTGTGTCACCACCGAATTCTTCAATATCCTGTTTCAATTCCTCTATTAACTCAGAACATTCGTAACTGATTTTTATTCCTTGTGGATTTACAAATGCCAACTTAATCAACCTCCAATTATCGTTCCAATTTCCTCTTCGCTGAAAATCTCTTCTACATCAACACAATTTATTTCTATTATTTCTCCATTATTTTGCTTTATCGAGAATGTATTTTTATTTGAGTCTACTTCATACAGCGTACCTATAAAACACTTTCCATTTCTCAAAACTTTACACTTTTGTCCAATATAAATTGTATAATTAAAGTCACTGTCTGAGCAATAATTAATAAAGCTTTCTCCGTTTATGAAGAATGTATCTACACTTCTGACCATATATTCTGTTTCTCCTTAACTTGTGAATTTGTGAAACTAACTTCTTTGTCGAAACTGTTAACTAATTCTTTTTTACCTCCGTTTATTGATTTATTCGTCTTAAAGTGCTAATATAATACTGTCACTCGTACTAGATGTTGTACGAGTGGAACCGCTAACAATCCTTGCGGTTCGCGGATTGAAATAATAAAATTTTTAATAATTCAAAGGCTTACGGACTAATTTATTTAGTCCGTTTTGCCATTTTGGGCATCGCTATAGCAATTATAAAAGCTATCCACCAAAAGCCCCAACTGCGCAGGTGTCAAGTCCTCTTTAAGGCTTTCCGGGATGCGGTTGTAGCAGGTCCTAAAAGTATCGCTACAAGTACCGATTTTGCAAGCCCTTTTAACTTGCTCTAGCTTGTACATCTCGCCAAGCTCTTGTGTTGTAATGTCACCATTTTTAACGGCTTCTCTGCCCTCCCTTGTTAGGATTGACATAGCCTCTTTTTTGCTAATGGTTCCAATTCCTTTGATCTTCATATGTTGTTCTCCTTTCTTGGCTTTGCATTTCTTTGTTCTGTAATTATAATAAACCTTTTATCGTTTATTGTCAATACTTTTTTAAATCTTTTTTGGTTTATTTCTTCTCTACATATTTAATGATATTTCCCGGTTGCATATCCAGTAACTCACATAATTTTTCAATCGTCTTAATCCCTACCATTTCATTTTTGCGGATTTTTTGTACCGCTGACTGGCTAATTAGGTTTTCTTTTAATATACGTGTAGAGTTATAGCCGCTTTCCTTAAGCGTACCAAGCACATCTATTTTATATACAAGCATAGCTTTGTACCCCCCTGTATTTTTTCTTACATTATATAATTTGTGACTTATAAAGTCAATTCAAAAATAATCTAAAAAAAGTTTATTTGTCTATTTGTGTATTTTGTCAATTGTTTTGTGCCTTGCATTTTGATATATTTTAGTCAAATTGTATTTTTTGCACAAAAATAAGGTGCAGGACTGTTTCATCCTGCACCTTATAAATTCTAAAGCCTCGGTTTATTCTGTTTTACATTCTGTTTATTTTCCATGGTTTTTGCCCTTTGGAATATCTCTGCAGTTGTCTGTCCCGTCAGATCAGCCCACCGGCCCATGCACTCATTATAATGTTCAATTGCCTCTGTCACATTATCAGATTTATAAGATGCATACAGATATGGTGGCTGTGGAACTCCGTCCTTGAATACCTGCATGACTATCTGCTGACGGATAAGCAGTGGACCGGTTCTCATGTGCTCCATGCCGTTCAGCTCATTCTGGAAACGTGCAAATACCTTGTCGTTTCCATTTTCAATCGTAAAACACTGCGCCCTTATATATTTACCGACTATAATGGGATTATCAATGTTCAGCTTAGTATTTTTAATTGCAAAACGTACACCATCCCTGTTTTTCTCAGCAAAGAAATTAGGCATCAATGTAATAACGTCCGCACTGCTGTACATGGGTTCTTCATCTTCCTGTATTTCAGCGGCATTTTCCGCTCCATCAATGCCTTTGTTTTCATCCTGACTTATTTTGGGCTTGCGTATCTGACCTACATATGTAATTGCCTTGTCAAGATATGACATTTTAATTTCATCTGCAAACTCTTTAGCTTCTTCATGACTTGGAAAATCCTGTGGCATTTCTCTTTCTTCCTTTGGAAATACTGTTACAAAATATTCACTCATAGTTTATATTCTCCCTTCTAATAAGACATAAAAGTTGACTTCTTATTAAAAATCAATTCTACTGTATTTCTCAATTACCTTTTCTTCTTGTTCGATTCTATATGGAAAGAAATCATTTACCATCCAATTTTTGTAATCTTCAAACGAATTAAGATCTACCTTTGTTTCCCATGGAGCACCACCATCACATATACAAGCCGTTCTATACATCTCTGAATTAAGATAGTTTTCTTCTGTCATATTTTCCCATATTTTTTGTTGTTTACAATATCCCTTCAGAAATTTTATTGCTTGATTGTACTCTTTTCTCTGGAATGACTGAAGTTTGTCTTTTATAAGTTTATCAAAACACGTTGTTCCAAAGTTAAAATGTTCTCCTTCTACAGTTTCCACACTACATATATTCTGAATAGATTTTCCACAGCAAGCACAAGTACCTGATTCTGACCTTGGTACTGAATAATACGTTATCTTTTTAATTTTCATAGATGTTCCCTCCCTTACTATATTTATATTATACCACGCAATGCGTGGTAAGTCAAGCAAAATTATATGATAGACTAAAATTGTTTAAGCCTGCGACAACTAATTTTTCTTTTTAATTGTAAAAAACCTTATGTCAATTTGGCATAAGGTCTATTATATTGATTTGAAATCGTCATTTCATCTTTGATAAACAATCTGGACAAGTATTTCCATATTCTTTTGTCCATCTCCAATCACTCACAGCATTTTTTAACCATTTTACACTTTTACTATTGTGATAGTCTCGATTTATAATACCACCACAACAGCCGCAAGCTACTTCCATATAAATAATAGCTTTTTTCATTTATTTATTCTCCTTTCCAAAATTTTGTTGTGATAAAATTATTCTGATTTTAAACTCTAACAGCTCTAACACATATTCAGGTGGATTTCTTCGTTCGCTTTCCCAATCTTCGATTGTTCTGAGAGGAATATGATACTCCCTTGAAAAAGCTGTTTTACTAAGTCCTGTTAATTCTCTCAATTCTTTAAATGACATTATATATTCTCCTTTTTCTTTGAATTTGATATTTTATTTTAACATATAGCCAGACCTTTAATGTCTGGCTATATACTTTTTATAAATGAAAAAATTGATAATGAGCATCCGCATATAACCAATTAGAATCAGTATCACATTTATACATGTTTTTGAAATGTGGAATATAATCATATACTACAGTTGAATCAACTTTACTATTATCTTCTTCAAAAATCTTTATTTCGTCTGTAGAGCCAATATGGTCATATTTACCTCCATAATGATAATATATCATATTATTTTCAAGTACTGCATACCAATTATAAATTTCTTTACCTAAATAACCGTGTTTATATGCTACTAACTCTTTGATGTACATATCTTTGGCAAGAATACAATCATTATTGAAAATATATTCATTTGCCTTGAGTTCAGCAGAGTCTTTATCTGTAAATGTGTCTTTATTAATATTAACATTCCAAGTCACATTACTATGAGTATTAGATTCAATATTAAATAAATCATATCCTCTATTAGTTCCCTGTATATCCCATGACCTATCAGATACTTTGTATGGCTCAATATCGCCACGAACAACTAAATATACTATTTGTCCAGGATTTAGTAATACAGGTGATTCTTTGGGTTCTTCTTTGAAGATATCAAACAAATTAATTTGCCCTGAAATCTGTTTATTCATAATTACATTTCCTCCTTGTTTTTTCTTATCAGCTTGCTATCATCAAACCATTTGATGTCCTGCTTTTTAAAAACTGGCTTTGGTGAGTAATATACCATTACCGGATTAATGCTGTTTGAATTTCTGTCATAATATGCATAAGATGTTGTATTCATAATGAATTTTCTCCTTTCATATACCTATCTCTTAACTTCTATAGATATTATACCACGCAATGCGTGGCAAGTCAAGTGAAACACAATTATAGAATGAAAAATATATTACTTACAAATTTGTATTAAAAAGCTGAAAAAAATAACACAAAATATACAATAATGGAATTTGAATGTATTACATTTATAGTAGTTAAGTATCAAAAGGAGGATGTATTAATATGGATTTATATCAATGGATTAAGGAATATTCCAATATTGAAATGGATGAACAGCAGGCTAAAACATTATCAGAATGTTTAGAAGTTAATGGACATAGCATTGAAATTTCTGGAGACAGTCTTTTTCTTAATTGTGTAGATCAGACCGGTGAAATCAGTAAAAAAGTTACTATAGATCAGGTGATTGCATTAGCAGCAAACCTTAAATATAAGGAAACTGAAAAAATTATGGATTCACTTGATGAAATCACAACAATCAGTATTGAAAATATAAAAACGTATTGTGAGAATTTAGTTGATTTGATTGATAGAGAAAAAGAACTACATTCGCTTGAAAATGCATTGGTTCAAACAGAACATTTTCTTGATATAAAAAATATGGTGGAAGATAGACCTAAGAAAATTGCAAGGTAAAAACTATGGCAAAAACAAAAACTTTATGTTGCAGACTGACTCAGGAACAATACGATAGCTTGATAAAATTATCTAAAAAAACAGGAAATGATAAATCTGAGTGTGTTCGTAAAATTTTAGATGCAAGTTTTAAAAAGCTTGATCCTGCTTTTGAAAATAAGGAAGTATATTTACAAAGAAAAAAATTGATAAATGAGATAAATCATATAGGAAACAATATAAATCAGATTGTTCACAATGCCAACATGGAATTTTATACAGATTATGATAAAAATAAGCTGTTTGCACTTATGAATAAGCTTAATGATATCGTATATGAAAAACTGTGATTATAAGAGGATAAGTATGGATATAAAAAATAAGATTGATGAATTGGAAAATAAATTGAGAGCAGAGCTTGAACGTTGGATAAATAGTCTGCCACACTATTCCAATATGCAGTTGATTTTGGAACAGTATTCAAAAGCATATTTGCAACGTGTGAATGTAATTAATAATATTTCCATTAATGCAGAAAAAGCTGATCCAGAGTTTATAACATTTCTTTTAAATGAAAATAATGCACTGGATTTACTATTAAAAATAAAAAATTGTAATGTGAGTGATTTATATAAACCTAGCGTTAATTTAAAGTATTACCAGAAATAATGCATTGTCAGAGAACTTTGCGCCAATTTGACACAAGGTGGTTGTGCCGGCTATAAATACACTCAAAACCGATAGCCGCTACCCGTGAAAAATTAACGGTTTCTAATAAAATATATGAGATTGGAGAAAATTATATGATTAAGTTAGGCGAGGTTTATAACGTAATCGATGATCAAACTTTACAGATTAAATCATTGGATGATGATGAACTATATGAAATAAAAGGGAGCATACTTGCTATCGCTGATATTAGAGATTCTATGGAAGATGAATCAAATTCTACAGTACGTTTTATTGAATATGATGATGAACAGATGGAGATGGTTGTTTAATGGCAGATGAAAAACTTAGGGAAATGGTAAAAAAAGCTGAGAATAATATTGCTGTTCTTTTTGATAGTCCTGAAAAAATGCAACAGTACTTGGAATTGATGAATAAGAATGAACAGCTTACTTATTATGCAGCATCTATGTTTGAAGATAGTAATACTTATATTGATACATACAATGGATGGCAGGAACGAGGATTTCAGGTTAAAAGTGGTCAGCATGGTACACCTGTTTTTCAAAAACGTAAACAGATAAAAAGAAAGTTTATTGATGAAACTGGTAAAATACGTGATTTGGCTACAGCATCTTTTATTGAAAGACAGAAAATACAGAATGGCGATTTGAAATTAAGCTCTGATCTATCTTCGTATTATATAGTTGAGCATTTATTTACACAGGAACAAACAACAGCTAGTGGAGTTTCATTAGATAATGATATTCCCAAAAGTATACTTAGCTTTGGACATATACAATCGGTGCTTGAAGAAAGTGCAGATATTGTAATGGATGGAGACGATTTTGTTGTCCCTAATACAGTTATGGAATGTGCTATTGCCTATTCAACATATATGTTATGCCTTGCAGAAAATGTTGATTATGACAAAAATGAATTATATAAGCTTGCTGTTAGCAATATAACAGATTCGCAGGCTACACTTACCTTAAGCGAAAAAAAATTAGTTTTAAATTATGCTATTAAGATGGTCAGATCTGAGTGTACTAAAGAACTGCTTGAAAATCGCAGACAGGAAGTTAGTGAATACATTGAAAATATGAAGTCTCAGGGACAGGAAAAAGTAGTATCTAATGATATTACTGATTTGAGAATTATTGACCGGGATTTTGATAATGGCACTAAAGAAGAAACATATACATTTGAATGCAATATGAAGGGAGAACCGACTATACTTACTTATTCTGTTGTAAATGAAAAGTATGGTGCCAGCTTCTCAATTCATACAGATAAAAATGATATATGGGATAAAATACAGAATAAAAAAATGGAAGCAGGTGAAATTGATAAATTAGTAAAAAGATTATCTGATGAAGCTGCATTTTATAACTGGAATAAAAAAATTACAGAAGCATTAAACACTGATGAACTGCTTGATATTAAATATGAATTTTTAGAAGCAGAAAATCTGTCCAAGAGTGCTTCACAAAGAATTGGTGATGCACTTGATAACAGGGAAAAAGAATTTGCACAATCACAAACAGAAAAATCTTTTCAGTTTACTGATGAACCTGAATCTAAAAAGTCCACAAAAAATAAAATTGAGGATTTTGGTAAAAAAATAGGCGGTGCCAAAAAAGATTTATGGAAAGATAGAGGTCTTACATCTACTGATCTTATTAATATGAATTTTGCTGAAAAAAATAAGTATGCCACAAAAAACTTTGTATTTCCCAAACCAGACTACCAAAAAATGGTTGATGAAGGAATGCCGGTTAGAGTTGCATTTTTTATAAAAACAATTCGTGATGCATTGCCTGCAAAACCTACTATTGATTATTTTGAGAAAGATAATGATGAACTTATAGCAAAGAAACTGGAAGGGTATGTAGAATTTATATCTGATTTTAAAGATACTCTTATGAAAGTAAAAACAGAGGATGATATTCTTTCCTTTTACAAAAATGAAATAAAGGATGTGTATGTTGCACAAACTTCATCATATTATGTTGAACCTACAGAAAAATGTCATGGAAATTTAACTAATAAGTTATTAAAAGCCTGTCAGATAAATAGATATACTTTACTTGATTATGATAGAAAAATAAAGAAAAAACAGTTCTGTTATAGTGACCATGATAAAAAAGTAGATGGGTTTGAGATAATAAAGTTTGATGATTCGTGTGAATTTGATAATGATAGGGATAGAACAATACTAAAAAGGCAGGTAGGCGGCAGTACGTATTTTTACTATCCTGATAATGAATTTGTCGATGCGTCTAAGTGGCAGAAAGATACATACTATGTATTATATAAGCGAACTATTGTGGCAAATAATCTTACAAAAGGACAGGCAGAAGATGTAGTTGAAAGGATGGGGGATAAAGTATCAGCACTTAAAGCTGAAGCAAAGGAGGGTGAAAAGAAAGCTCGCAAAAAAAAGTTTGTTCCAGAACAATTGGAACATATAGAAAGAACAGGACCTAGTAATGGTATAGATGAAAATCATCTTGCCGATGGGCAGATGTATCTTGATACATTTGGCTTTGCCGGTGGTGAATTTGGTAATTGGATGAATGAAAAGGACAGACAGGCATCACTTAATTTTGGATATGATGCTTTTATGGATCTTGCTGATGCATTGGAAATTGAACCAGAAGATATAAGTCTTGGAGGAGAACTTTCAATAGCGTTTGGCTCTCGTGGCTCCGCAGGTGCTGTAGCTCACTATGAACCTTTAAGACAGGTTATTAATCTTACAAAAATGCATGGAGCAGGTTCGTTAGCACATGAGTGGGGACATGCATTAGATAATATTCTTTCAAAGAAAGTAAAAGGTTCTGGTGTTGATACATGGCTTACAGATACAAAATCTAATTTTCCGAGTGCAATGCCTGAATTGGTTGATGCTATGCTTTATCGTACGGCAACGGACCAGGAAAAGATTGAAAGACGTGAAGTATTTGCAGACTTGCATAGAGGTATTCTCGAAACTGAATTTGATACTTTTATGCCGGAAAAAGATTTTGGAACAAACTTTTATAATGAGCATTTGAACGAGATAACTGATTTATGCAAAAAATCCAATCTGACTGATAAAGAAATTAATTCTTTTATAATTTCGTTATCAGAACAGTATGAACAGACTACCGGGAAAGAACTTTCAGAGAACATTTCTGGTGAGATTACTAAATTTTTAAAAGATGTACATCATAGATATAATATTCCTTTGGATAAAATACAGATGCCGTTACAAAAGACAGAATTTTATACTAATTCTGTGAAGATGGACAGTATTTATAGTAAAGATTCACATGGTTACTGGCAGAGTAAGAAAGAAATGTTCGCAAGAGCTTTTGCCTGCTATGTTAAGGATAAATTAGATTATAAATCTGACTATCTATGTGGTCATGCTGATACTGCCGTATCATTGTATGAAGGTGAAGTAATCAAGGCAATGCCTGTGGGAGCTGAAAGACAACTTATTAATGAAAAATTTGATAAGCTGATAGGTCAGCTTAAGGAAATGGGATTGCTGCATGAACAGAGCAGAACACAGATAAAAAGAAAAAGCAGATAAGGAGAGCAACTATATGGAAAAAATTACATTGCATTTAAAGTATAAGGAACCTATTCATATAAATGGTTTTGTGGTAGAAAATGATACAATCACTTTTGGAAGTGTTGAGGAATTAAACAAATATATAAACGGTGAAGCTGCTTATGATATATTGGACGATTCAGTTATAAAAAAAGATAACGAGCTTTTGCTTTATGCAAAAGATGAAAAGGGTAATGTGATATGGGAGATGAAAAATCAACAGAAAGAAACTCAGAAAAATGAAATCATGACATATGGTGGGTTTGATTATGATGTTATAGATAGGTGGCAGGATAGTATAGGAACTTACGTGGTTGGACAGTTGATTGCTGATGATGGTGTATGGTATACAGCAAAGGTAACAGATATAACAGAGCAGTTTCATGGCGAATATGAATATGAGTTTGGTAATGACAGACCATCTCATAGTGATGTTGAAGATATACATCTTGCTCACATTTCGGAAATTGATATTGACAGGCATGAAGCTGAGTTCGGGGCAGATGGTAGCAGAACTTTTCCTGGCTTAAATGATGAAGAAACAACACAACATGTAAGAAGAAAGTGCAGATAAGGCAAGGAGGTAGCTAAGGATGAATAAGGTAGAGTTGTTAGGAAGATTAACAAGAGATCCGGATATAAGATATTCAAACAGCGAGGAGTCTATTGCAGTAGCTAGATTTAATCTGGCAGTTGAACGGAGACATAGAAAGGATGGACAAACAGAAGCAGATTTTATTAGCTGCGTTGCGTTTGGCAGAAGCGCTGAGTTTGCTGAAAAATATCTTCATAAAGGTACAAAAATTGTGCTTGTTGGAAGAATTCAGACTGGAAATTATACTAATCAGGATGGACAGAAAATATATACAACAGATGTTGTTGCAGAAGAAATGTATTTTGCAGAAAGTAAAAAGGAAGGCTCGGATGGACGTTCAGAACCGACAGATGAAAATGGCTTTATGAATATCCCAGAAGGTATTGACGAAGAACTGCCATTTAATTAGGAGGTACATTTACATGATAGATGATGAACTTAAAGAGTTAAAATGATTAAGATAACCTTGTGCCAATTTGACACAAGGTTATTTTCAAAATAATAGGGGGTTGATTATGGCTATACTTAAAATGATATCAACATGCCATCCAACTAAGGCAGGTAATAATGCAACATTAAAAAAATGTATAAATTATGCTTTGAATCCTAAAAAAACACAAAATGGTTTATTTACCGGAGCTTCTAATTGCAGTACTAATTCTGCGCTAGAGGATATGATTCGCACTAAACAGTTTTACGGAAAAGACAGTAGTGATAAAAACAGCAGAACAGGATATCATTGGACTATATCATGGTCCCCGGAAGAACATGTTGATTATTATACTGCATTAGAAATTGTAAAAGAATTCTGTGAGAAGCAATTAAAAGATTATGAATGTGTATATTCTGTGCATACAGATCAGGCACACACACACTGCCATATTGTTTTTAATAGTGTTAATTTTAATGATGGAAAAAAGTTTAGATATGAGGATGGAGATTGGGCAAAGATATTTCAGCCTGAGCTTGACAAGTTGTGCAAAGCCAGAGGACTTCATACATTAGAAGATGATACAGGTATGTCAAATAAGGAATACTATAAAACACAGGCTATGCATCAAAAGAGTACAAATAAAAAGAAAAACAACTCTGATGATATAGCACATGAAAAAAATACTACGGAAAAGAAGAATTATTATAGTTCGCAGCCTAAACAACGGAATGGTAAAAAATATTATAAAAAAAGAAGGGGCAATAATAAGTATTACAATGAAAAGAAAGAGTCATATACTAAAAGTGAATTTATCAAAAAAGATATTGATGATGCAATACTCTCAAGTCATAGTTTAAGCGAATTTTTTATGATACTGGAAGGTTGGGGGTATAAGCTTAGACATGGTAAGTCTGAAAAATATGGTGACTATTTTGCTCTTACAGGACGAGGAATGGAAAGAGCAAGGAGAAATTATGCTTTAGGAAAAGGTTACAGCCTTGAGTCTATAAAAAAAAGAATTGAACTAAAAAATAATCCTTTGCCGGAATATGATGTGCCTGCACAAATAGATATGCGCCAGTTTATAGTAAGATATGTTTACTGGAAAAAACCTAAGTATAACGATAATTCAATACTTTCTAAACGAGTGTGCGTACTTATGTATAAAAGAGGTATACTCAACAAGAAAGGTACAAGACCAAATTATTATGAAATTAAAAAAAGTCTTAAAAAAATTCGTGAATATGAAAATAACATTGATTTAATAAATGAATATCATATTGGTGATGTTGATAGTGCCAATGCGGCTATTTATCAGATAGATTCTGAAATCTCAAAACTTGATGCAGAACGAAAAAATGTGTATGTAGAAAGAATGCCATATAAAGAACTGCTTAAAACTTATAATGAAATGAAAAAAAATGAAATGGCATATTATTCATATGAGAATGGCATGACGGAACATAAAGAGCAACACGATAGATACATTGAATTAAAATCTGTACTGAATAAATATGGCTTTTCCGATTCAGAAATTGAAAAATATCAGGAAGATATTAAAACAGAACTGAAACGAATTAGTAAAGAAAAAAGACAGTTAAAAAACAAAATTTCGTCCATCAATAATATCAAAGACTTTATAGATGAAAATGTCATTGATGCTCAAAAAGTTGAGCAGGAATATGAAAATATACCCGAACCTGAAGAATATCAACAAAAACAGGAAAAACAACAAGAAAATAAAAAGGAAAAAACAATTTAGAATTAAAATGTGACAAAAAAGTATAATGTATCAGCAACAAAGTTACTTATAATACATAAATGTTTTTTTGAAATGTGTATTATATTATTGAGAAAACATAATAGACTCTCAAAATGGTTTTCTCCTTTTTAATGTATTTGGAATGTGGCTGAATTACCCTATAATAAATTCATAATTATACCAATCTCGAATTCAGATAGTCCAAAGTAGATTTTATTTATTCAGTCACAAAAAGAACTATGTTTTGTAAATGCAAAGCATAGTTCTTTTTTTATTTACAAAAATGGAATAAAAGCAAAAAAGTTGTTTCATATATTACATAAATGCTGAAAACAAAAGTTTTAAAATTGGATTATACAACAATAATATAAGCAAAGGAGAATTACCATGATTTTAAGAGAAAATGAATTAAAAGAACATTACAGCGGATTAATCGAAAAAATAAATATGAAATCCAGAGATTTTACAGAGTTTTTGCTTGATAAAGGAGTTGAAGATTCTTCTGCGGAAGAACTCTTAAATTTTTTGGCGACAGATAATGATTTTCACAAATTTGATTCCACGTATAAAGAACTGCTTGAAAATGGAGCACATGTTGAATTCTTTAAAGCTGTAAAAGAAATCAATAATATAGATGAGATTATTGACTACTATACAATAGCAGCATTAAAAGCACAGGAAAAGAACATTCCGGTGAACGAGTTCGTGAGAATTTTATCTGAGAGTGAAGCATATGAGCTTGATGATGCATTAGATAATTATGAAGTAAAGGAAGATAAAATAACTGACGAAAATCCTGCATCATCATCTGATAAAACAGATGATGAAAAAACAGAAAAAAATGAAACTGATGAAATAGTTTCTGAACAAAAATCTAATGCAGTACGTGTTGAAATTTTAGGAAGCTCTGCTCAGCCAGACAAAAATATGTTTACTCAAACAATTGAAGATCTACTTGGAGTATCTATGGATACCCTTGACCATGAGGAAGCTGATGGAAATTTAGATACACTTGTAAAGTCTATTACGGATGCAATTCTTGAAGATAAAAGAAAAACCAATCTTATCAACAATCTGCGTAGAGTAGTGAGCATTGCAAATAAGCAGATTATTAGAATGACGGATAAGCTTAATAAGTGTGGTGCTGTAGAGAATGACCTTAGAGGACAGATATACAATTTGTCTAAGGAAAGAGACGATTACAAGAAAAAATATAACGAACTTAATGAGAAAATAAGTGAGTTATCTTCACTTGCAGCGCTTACAGGAGGCATAAAGAGAATTGAGTAGTATTGGAACAATAATGACTGCAATATTTGTGGTGTTATGCAATGCACTTATAATATATCTTTTCAAGAAAAATGATAATGAACTATGTGAAAAAATGAATAATACATACATTTATAGAATGTATGTATTTTCATTTGTCGCGGGACTGATTATTGGCAATATGCCTGAGCCGCTTAATAATCTGTTAGTGATACCTACAGTTGTGGTTTTTGTTGCGGCAGAAACAGATATGATGATGCAACAAATATATTCTGTAACATGCATAGTATGTCTGATTACCGGTATAGGTTTGATTCTAAGCTATAATTACGGATTTAAAAACTATCTGATACGAGTTGTAGCATGTGGTCTGTTATTGCTTATCTTTAGAGGATTAAAAGCTCTGAACACAGGTGATATAGAGCTTATTTTTTCATTAACTCCATATTTTTACATTGTAAGTATGGAATATTCAAGACCAACTTTTATAGAGTCCTTCCTTTTTTTTATGGCAGGGGCATGTGTATTTTCTTTAGTTATGAATTTTAAAAAATATATAAAGGATAAAATTACGAGCTTTCCTTTTGCCGTACCAACATGTGTATGCTATTGCAGTTATTTTGTCCTTTTAAATGTAATTTATGGGTAGGAGGATTTTGATGTCTAAGGTAAATGTAAATGAGCTGACTGATGAGCAAAAAGTAAGATTAAGCCAGCTTAAGGAGAAGGATACCGTTACAAGTTTAATTATTGATGGTATGTATAACAAATCAGAGATAGATTTTGAGGTTGTAGCGGCTATCGAAAAAAGATCGTTTAAAAAGCAGGATTATTATATTGCAGCGGAAGTATTATTTAATACTGGAGCATCCGTTGACTGGATTAACATAGTGCTTAATGTAATAACTGCTCGTGGAGAAGATGAAATTATCAGTTTTATCAGAGAAGTGGTATATGCATACAACAATCACATAGAAGCGGAGTCTATAGCACAGTTCATTGATGCTTGTGATACACCTGTAGAACTTCATTCTTTTACTGATGATATTATACATCAGAAAGAGTCTAATAACAGAGTACGTGAAGTTATTGAGAATATCCCAGAACTGATAGGAAAGATCGAAACAGATAGTTTTGAAGCAAAGCAAAACTATCTTGATATGAAAAATGAGCTTGATAAAAAAATAAACGAAGTCGAAGCTTTGAAAAGCCAGATTGAGACTTTGCAGACAGAGAGTAAAAGTGAAGCAAATCCAGAAAAGCTTGCCAAAATAGAAAAAAAAGCAGCTTTTTATGAAAAAAATTTCAAGGAATCACAAAAAGAGTTAAGAAACTATAAGGATAGATGTGTTCATCTTGAAGCCAGATTGGAAGAGTATAAAACAAAGCTTGCAGAACATGAAAAAATAGTAACAACATCTGTGAATAACAATATTGCAGATGAATTAAAACAGTATTTTGCAGAGAAGTTTGATGCAAGCATTGACAGTATTGCTAAAACTGTATCAAGCAGTTATGGACAGGTTCTTAGTGCAGTTAAAGATAATAAGGCTGAATCAGGTACAATTGATATATCCGAATTAAAAGAGATTATCACACAAAATGAAAATATCATGGAAAAACTCCAGGCAATATCGAATCAGCCGGTTTCTGCTGAAGTAAGAAACAAGGAAGATGCTTCTACACCACAGCCACACTCTGTACCAAATGTTAAGCCTGTTGAAGAAGAAAATGAAAATACAGTACAGGCTGAAGATTATGAGATTTCAGAAAATGACATTATGGGAGACATACCGGAAGAAGCTCCAGAAATTGTATATGAAGAACCTACTGCCAATATTGATGAGGAGAACACTACAGAAGTTCCAGAAATAGAACCCGAAAAAGATGTAAATCAGGAATCCTCAAATATATCTGAAACTGATACAGCAGAAGAGTTTATTAAAAAAAGTAAGATTGAAATTGATCCTGTCATCTGTAAGGCACCTGATCTGACCGCAAATAAGATATTATCAAGTAAAGTCAAGGATGATAAGCAGGAAAAGAAAATAGGCTTTTTTGCACGAATGAAATTTAAAATGCTAAGTGGAACAAAGCAGAAACAGTTTATCCTTGATCTTATGTTGCATAAGAAGTTACCAATGAACACGATAACAGATGTTAAAGCTATGCTTAATACAGGTAATGTTGATAACAGCTTCGTCTTTGATCTTATCAATGATGAAAATTTAACTGATGAAGTAGTTAGAAAGGCTTTAGCATTTGTTAGCTAAAAAGGAAGTGCAAATATGAGTGATAGAATCATGAAAACAGCCGCAGATAATGTGGCGGATACATTTAATAAGTCTGAACTTAAGCTTTCGAGTGATAAGCAGAATGTTGTTGATTATATGCTTTTTGAATCTGAGGACGAGCCTTCCGATATTGTAAAAAATATTGGTACACAGTCTCAGATGGAAGATATAAGAAAACATACAGGCAGTCATATGCGCAATTCTTATTATTATATGAGAAAGCTGGCAGTTGGACTTATGCTTATGGATTATGCAATGGTAGATAAAAAAAAGGTAGGAGGTTTTATAGATGGACAGCGGAATAAATGATATGGCTCAAACTATGAATGTGACCATTAATGGAATAGAACTTACGGCAAAAGCAACAAAAGAAGCTATCAATTTTATGAAAAATTTATTGATGCTTATTGTTCATGCTGTGCAATATGGAAATAATAAAAGACTTGAAAATGCAAAGGGCGAAGTCAATGCTAAAAAATTAGATAAGATAAGTAAAAATCAGGATTTTGTTCGTATTAGTAATGATCCTGAATCAAGAGAAAAATTTTTACAATTATGCAAGCAGCATCGTATTCCAGTTGCAGAAGTTAAAGGCATTGAAAATGGTAAGTACATTCATTTTTTATATGCTTCTGAACATTCGCAGAAGATAGAGAGTGTAATGGAATTTATGCAGGAATATGCAACTAAAAAATTTCAAAAAGAAGGTATGAGCAAGGAGGATGCTGAAAAAAAGGCAAAGGATGAGAATAGAAAAGAATCCAAAGAAGAAGCCGGAATGGATTTGGGATGCAATCTGCCACATGAAGAATTCAAACAAAAGTTTTTAGCGGAACATGCTACAAAAGAAGAAAAAGAGTATTATGCAGCACTTGAAAAAAGAGAGCCACAGATTGATGAACAAAAAAAAACTGAAATAAAAAAGGCTGTTAATAAAAACGAAAACCGCAGAAAGTCACATAGGTTTGAAAATGACGGATTATATACTGTTATTTTTGATAAAGACCAGATCATAGGAACTGTAGAGAGAAATAATGAAAACTTTGTGAAGGTTCGTTTTGAGAATGATTATAGTCAGGCTTTTCTTGTCAATAAAAAAAATATAGTTAAGTATGGAGAAAAATTGTATGGAGCATTTGACCGCAATGGTGACATTACCATTTTTGATATTAAAAATAATTCTGAAAAGACTATGAGATTTAATGACTTCATGAGTGAAAGTGAGAAATACAACACTGCAAACAGAAGTGATGAAAAATCTCAATCGAAGTCTCAATCTCAAGGAAAATCAGCAGAAATTGGTGCAGGACAGAGTGTTCCGGCATTACCAAACAATAATGATAAGGGTAAAAAGAAAGGAAACAGATAAGTATGAAAAAATTTAATATAGTACTTTTAGTTGTATTCTTTTTTCCAGTAATGATTTGTGGCTATTATCTATCTGCCCTTTTTTCACCAGATGTAAAAAATACAATTTACACCATGATGGACAGATACAAAATAGTAAAGGCTGCGCCATTTGCCAATTATTTTAGCAAGTATACAGTAGTGATATTATTCTTTTTAATTCTTTTTTATTTTGTAATATCTATTATTGTTTTATTTGGTCAAAAAACTCGCAGACCGGGAGAAGAACAGGGTTCATCTAAATGGGAAAGTCCTCAAAGGGTATCCAAATTGTTGTCTGACAGGAGTAAAAGCCAGTCAGATCCTATGAATATTGTTGTATTCATTAAAAAGAAACCAAATATTTTTGTGAGATTTCTCAGAAATATTTTTTATTGGTTTAAAAGCAGAAAAGCAGATTAAAGGGGGAGTTTCTTTTGGATAAAAAAGTAGAAATCGTTAATACGAGAAACAGAATATTATCAAAGAATATTTATTTTTCACTTGATTCGGAAAATATTACACACATGAATAATAATATTCTTGTAATAGGTGGTTCTGGCTGTGGTAAATCATTTAAGTTCGCAAAGCCTAATATAATGCAGCTTGCGAGTAGTTTTATCATTACAGATCCAAAAGGAGAATTATGCCGTGATACGGCAGGTTTTCTTGAACATCATGGATATGATGTCAAAGTACTTAATCTTTTGGATATGAAAAAAAGCTCAAGATACAATCCTTTTGATTATGTACAGAGCGATGTAGATGTTATTAAGCTGATACAAAACCTTATTCGTAATACCACCCCTAAAGGTGCAAGTCCCGGAGATCCATTCTGGGAAAAGGCGGAAGGTATGCTATTGCAGTCACTTTTTTATTATGTATGGAAGGAAGGAGTTAAAAATGAGGATACTGGGAAGATAGAACATAACATTGGGGCAGTACTTAAATTACTTACACTTGCTGAGTTTACAGAGGATAGAAATGGAAATAAGCAGCCATCAGAGTTAGACCATTTGATGGATGAGCTTGCAAAAAAGAATCCTAAGCATCCTGCGGTACTCAACTACAACAAAGTCATGCGTGGTGCTGCTGATACTGTAAGATCTATTATCATTTCGGCAAATGCCAGGCTTGCACCTATCCAGAGTGATGAGATAGTTGAATTTATGTCAGAAGATGAAATGGACATAAGAAGTATTGGCGCAAGAAAAACAGTTATATTCTGCGTTATTCCTGACGTTGATAAAACTTACAATTTCCTTGTAGGTCTTTTTTATACACAGGCTTTTCAGCAGCTTTATTATGCTGCTGATTTTATATATGATGGTAAATTACCTGTAAATGTAACATTCCTACTTGATGAGTTTGCCAATGTTGCGTTGCCTGATGATTTTACTTCTTTGCTCTCCACAATGCGTAGCCGTCAAATTTCAGCAATTATCATTGTACAGAATATGGCTCAGCTTAAAAAATTATTTGAAAAGGACTATGAGACTATTCAGGGTAACTGTGATGTTATGATTTTCCTTGGTGGAAATGAGAGAGGTACGCATAAGGAAATCGAGGAAGCCATTGGTAAGCAGACTATATATAAAAAGAGTTATGGTGTGACACATGGAAAAAATGGCTCATCAAGTTCTAACGAGGATATTCTTGGTCGTGAACTGATGATGGCATCTGAAGTCCGTAAGTTAAGACGTGATGAATGTATTATCTTGATCAATGGATATGATGCTATCCGGGATAAAAAGATTGAAACATGGAATCATCCTTTATTTCCTGAATTAAAAAAATATGGCGGTTATCAATATGATGCACGATTAAAAAGAGCTATCAAAAAGAAAAATCAGAAGAATGATACCGGTATTGAGTTCGTGTCTAAAGATCAGCTTGCTTTGTTGCAAAGCCACGATAAAATTTTGATGGACGAATATAATACACAGGTAAAAATTGCTGATATTTCCGGAGAAGTTAGACCTGAAAAACCAGAACTTGCAGTCATTAATCTTACTTTTGAACAATTGCTACAGCTTGATATTGATGATGATACAGGTGAATTAAATCTTGATGAGATTATTTCACAGTCGCAAATGGAACAAAATGAGCGGAAATGTTTGGACAAAATTGCAGAAGATGAAGCAGAAATGCATGAAAATCATATTGATGTAAAGGCAGAACTTAACAGTAAAGAAGAAGCTTTTCTCATTGCAAAACTTGGTAAAGAAGGGTTCTCAGTACCACAGCAAAGATTATTACTTGGACTTTTCAGAAAAGGTTCAGGAATGGATGAAGATACAATCATGTATTATTTTTCACCGGATATGAGTATTGAGGATATGCAGGACTATATTGATGTTATGTCTGCGTAGACATACATAAATGGTATAAAAACCAAAAAGTAGTAACAAAAAATATCCTTTAAAGGAAGCTATAAGTTGTACTCTATTATTAGTTATTAACTACTATATTTTTATGAAAGGAAATATAAATATGAAAAAAAACTTTTCTAAAATCAAAAATCGAATCAGTGCTGTTGCAGGAACAACCGCAGGAGCAGTATCAATGACACTTGCAAATACAATGCCTGTATATGCAGCCAATTCTACCGGAGTTCCTATTGTAGATAAGGGTATGACAATTATTAAAGTATGTGCTATCGGTATTTGTGAGATCATTGGTATTATTGCGTTAGTAAAAGGAGGAATGGATTTAGGTACCGGAGTTTCGCAAAGAGACCAGTCAGGTATCGTTCAGGGAGCAGCCGAGTTTGGAGGCGGTCTTATAATGGCAGGTATCGGAGTAATTATTGGATTGCTCGGATTATAAATAGGAGTTGATGTAAATGGGTGTTGTATCAGACATATTTAGCCAGTTAGGTTCTTGGCTGACAGATGCACTTAATTCTACTATTGGAAACTGGGCAGGTGGAGTTTTTGGTGGTCTTGCAAATTCTCTTATGGATCTTGGAACGTCAACCTACAATAAACTTATAGGACTGGCTGTTGATCTTTTAAAGCAGTCGCCTGATACATGGAATGGTGGCTCCGGATGGAACGTTATTACTTCGGTCAATACTGCATTTATGGCGGTGGGTGGAAGTCTTGTCATGATTTTCTGGCTTATTGGTGTCATATCAATGTCTGTGGATGAACGTATGAATGTGCGGTTTGAAGTGATGCTGAAAGAATTTATCAAATTGGTAATAGCAGAAACACTTGTTACTGGAAGTATCATTATCATACAAGTTTTTTTTTCACTTGTTGATAAACTTACGAGCGGATTTGTTCCATCGGCAGATTCGGTAAAGCTTACGATTCCTTCTGATGTTACAGGATATCTTAATGGAACGGTAGATCTTGGCTCCGGTGCAATGTGCGCTATTATAAGCATATTGTTTGTAGTTGGCTCAGTAGCCGCAGGTGGTTCTATTTTATATTTTGCATATATAAGATTTTTTAAGGTTTTATTGATTGTGCCATATGGTGCAATAGCATCATCTACTATGGTAGGTGGTCCTGCATTTAGTCATTCGGCTGCAAATTATTACAAATATGCAGTATCTACAGTATTAGAAGCTGCGACAATGCTTCTGGCACTTAAACTGTCAGCGGCAATCACTTCATCTGATGCAATAAATATTGTGACCAATGAAGCAGGTACAACAGGTACAACAGTTTGTCAATGGATGTTCAGAGCACTTATCATGTTGTTCGTTACATTAGGTGCGGTCAAAGAATCAAGCCAGCTCACACAGCGTGGTCTTGGAATGTAATTTAATTAATTTTACCTTGTGCCAAATTGGCACAAGGTATGAAAAGGAGATGTTTAATTGAATATTACTCAGATAAATAATGCTAGATTGAAATTCTTTAAAATGTCTCTTTCAAAAGATGGCATTTTTATAGGCAGAGTTTTAATTCAAAGCGAAGATGGAATTTTTCCATTAATTTGTTTTAATTCTTTTGTTTCTAAGATATCTTCTGCGTCAGAAGATGATGTTATTAGTGTTGAGGGAACTTTTAAAGATTATAGTTATTCTGATTATAACGGAGTACTACATTTTGTAAAACTTATGCTTATTACATCAATAACTATAAATGGAATCAAGCAGTCGGCAACAGCCGAAGAAAAAAAACAGCATGAAGAATACTGGAAAAGAATAAAAAATATCTATCAGGTTATAGATATTGTTGAATTTGAAAGATTATCGAAAATGGAAGGAGCTGTTGAATTATGTTGTCCGTAAAAACTAACAAAGAAGTTACAGAATTTAAGTCAGACTTTATGGGCGGTTTCGGATTTAAACAGTCGATGGCTATTTTGGGTGGAGTTGCTATTGGAATGATTATTATGTGTTCACTTATTTTCTTTACACATATACCAATCGTACTTGCCCCTTATGCAGCATTACCTTTTATTTCGATACCGATTCTTTCGGCTTTCTATAATAAAGATGGCATGGGTTTTCTGAAACACAGAAAAAAAGTAAAGGAATTTAAAAAAATGAAGGCATGTATATACATATCAACGGAATCCGATGTAAGTTATACAAAATGTCTAATGGAACAGCAGAAAAAAGCTGAAAAAAATAGTGATGATGCTTTCCAGAAAACCTTAAAGAAACTTATAATTATTGGAATAATAACAGCAGTACTTATTATTGGTGGAATTATTGCAATAGTTGTAATCAAATTAAGATAAAGGGTGTGTGTAGTCAATGAACAATAAAGATACAAAATATGATGAATCATATGCAAATGAAAAATTTGACCAGTTGATTGATCATTTTATATCAAAAGAAAGTTTGAAACTGGCAAACCTGCAAAATGACAAGGAAAATTATGAGCGCAATAAACAAAGTCTTATAGAATCAGCAAGGATTATTCTAAATGAAATAATTGATATTAAAAATTCGGATGAAAGAAAAGCTCTTGTTGATGAGGAAATAGCAAGGTTTGAAAAATATATGTGGGGTTACTATATTATAGAACCTTTGCTGATGGATAAGGATATTTCAGATATTAAAATACTGTCTTATGACAATATTACATATAAGAAAAATGGAGAAAGATTTGTATCTGATCTTAGATTTGCAAATGCGGCAGACTTTAAGAGGTTTGTAGCAATGGTCTGTACACGTAACAAAAAAAATTTTTCAGTTGCAAATGCACAGGTTAAGTTTTCTGATTCACTCAGCAATCCACTTTTCAGATTAAGATTTAACCTTTCATCAGAAAATATCAATTCGTCAGGTATTCCATCGATGCATATCCGTACCATTCCCAAAAATAAAGTAACGTTAGATATGCTGGTTGAAAGAGGATATATGACAACAAAACAGAAAAAATATCTAATCAAGCATTTCAAAGCAGGAGAGAGTGTTGTTTTTATCGGTGCCAATGCATCGGGAAAAACTACAGGTGCAAATGCTCTGTTAGAGGAATTTCCTTGGAATAAAGCAGCTTTGATAATACAGGAAACAGATGAGATGTTTGTAAATAAAAAAAATCATCCTATGGTACAGGTACAGCATACTGTTGAAGATAATAGTGAGAGTACAGTCAATCATACATTGGCAGAATTAGCTAATGTAGGTCTTATGGATGATGATGATATGATTGTCTTAGGAGAAGTAAAATCCGGTGTTGATGCTGCGGCACTTCCGGCAATTATAGCAACAGGTTCACAGTTTATGCTTACAGGACACGGTAATAATGAATTAGAAGGTGTTTACAAACTTGCCGATTATGTGAAACAGGCAACAGGATATTCAATGGACCAGAGTCTTAAGTTCTTTTCCGGACTCGATTTGATATGCTACATCGAAAAATATAAGCTTAAAAGTATGTCAAGAGTTTATGGATGGGATTACGAAAATGAACGTCTGAAGATGTCTAAGCTTGATGATGATGGAAATCCAATAGATAAGAAGTATATTAACTCTGATGAATCTGACAAAAATAAAGAAACGGATACCGATGAGTTTGTTATTTCTTTAGATGATATCGGAATAGGAGCGTGATTATGATTTATAAAATACTTACAATCGTAATAACCTTTCCTCTATGTATTGCTTTTGGATATTTCATCTCAAAATGGATAAGGTCTTATAATATAGCAAATGCACTTAAATATACAAGTGACAGTTACTATAAAAGAGCAAAGTCCGTAGAAGAATACCAGAAGCTGTATGGAAATACGGATAATAAAATGAGCAAGCTCACAAAACTCGATACAGAGATTGAAATGAGCGGACTCAGAAGAAAATATCCGTTTCTTACTACAGAAATACTTATAGCACTGGTTTCAGTAATAAGTATTGTTGTTGGAATTTTTACTGCAATGATATTTAAAAATTTTCTTTTAACTGTTATGGTTGTAGCTCTGTTATTTTTTGCATACAGACTAACTATGAAGATGCTAGTGGAAAAAACTATTAAGAAAATTGATGATGGACTGGTTGAATTTATCAATCAGTTGTTTAGTTATAGTAATGCATCTAATGATATAGTAACAATCGTTGGATATGCGGTACCTTATCTGAATGAACCATTATATAGTGTAATGCAGGCATGTGTGCATGAAGCTCGTATGACAGGTAACATAGATCTAGCTTTCCAGAGGGTAAATCTTAAGCTGAAACACAGACAGCTTAATATGTTCTTGGATAACCTTGTAGAATGTTCTCATAATAGTGCGAATTATAAGGAAGTTATTAATAGATCGTATGAGACTATTGCGGTTTACGTGTCAAATAAAGAGAAGAGAAAAGCAAAGGCAAATGAAGGCAATACTGCCATCATTGCAATGCTTATTGTACTGTTTGTCTCACTATTATTTATATTAAAGGTATTTGTGAAAGAAGTAATATCAGAATTTTTCTTTTCAAGTATGGGCGGTAAATTTGTATTTGCAACTTTCCTTTTTACGTGCTTTTTTGCCTTATGGAAGATGCTGAACATGGGAAGGGAGAAATAGTATGGAGTTAGTGTTAAAAATTATAATAATAGCATTGGGAATTGCAATCTGTACATTTGTTGCTTTGATCACATATAAAGTCAGAAAAAGGAGTACAGGCAATTCACCATTACAGGCGGCACTTGAACAAACTAGAGAAAGAGAAGAAAGACTTAAAAATATCAGTGATAAGGTATTTAAGAATAAAGAAGATTCTTACAGACAGATGCAGCTTTATCTTTCTCGAAAAGGTGTAAATTTCATGATGAAAAGGACTGTAGATCCGGTAGAATTTGTTGTTGTTAAGTTACTGATTGGAATTGTGGCAGGAGTTATTGCTTTTTTAATTGGTGGTTTTTTACCTATGGCGTTATTCACTATAGGGGGCTATTACATACCTAATTTGATCGTATACCTTTCAAATAAATCTGATAATAAAGCAATGTTACTGGATATAAATGAGATATATGAAATCCTGAAACTTAAAACAGAATCAGGACTTTTCCTTACAGATTCACTTTTACAATGTTTCAAGGTGGCGCAGAACAGCAGATTAAAAGCTGCTCTACTGGAGCTTACATCAGAAATTAAAGCAAGAAATAATATTTCTGATGCATTAACAAAATTTGAGATAAAGTTTGACAATAAATATGTCAAATCATTTGCAGGAGTAATAAGGCAGGGACTGGAAACAGGAGATACGTTATCATCTATTAATAATATATCAAAACAGCTCGTATCTGTCCAAGAAGCTATGGATATAGAGCTTGATGCAAAGACTAATGCAAATGTACAGATTACGGAAATATTAGTATTAATTGAAATTATGATACTTGTATTTTTTGCATTAGTAGAATTTGGCAGTCAAATAGTTATTCCATTTTAACATTTATTATATATCAAAAACAGGAGGAAATTAAGATGATTAAATTGGTAAAAAAAATCGAGGACACAGCTAATAAAGCGGTTATTGCTCTTAGAACGAAAGCAATGGTAAAAAAACCGGGTGATGGACATTATGTAGCAATCGCAATCGGACTTTTACTTGCACTTGCCATCGGAGGAATAGTGTGGGCAGTTGTAGGTGGAGATTCTGGAATAGTCAAGACATGGATCACTTCAATTACGAATAAGGTAACAACTTTCATAAACAAAATTACTACGTAATAAAATCTGTATGTAAAGGAAATGAGTATATGAAAAAGAACATCAAGAATTTTATATTAAAAAAACATTCAGGTGATGCAGGATATATCAGTCTTGCTGTATCCTTTATAATTCTTGTTGTTTTCATAGTGGTACTACTTTTTACTTACATGTATGGAATACTTGCAATGAATACGACAGACAATATAGACCTTGTGATGACAACATACTGTAAAAGGATGGAGACACAAGGCTGTCTGACTGCAAGTGAAGTTGATGATATGAAAAACCAGCTCTCTGAATACGGAATGGTCGATATTACCGTGTCCGGTCAGGGAGTTAATACTACAGCAAAAGTTCCATATGGAGATAAAGTGAGTATTGTAGTAAAAGGTGATCTTGATTATTTTAATTCAGCAAAAATGACTGATATAAAAGGTACTCTGCTGTTTTTTAGAGAGTTTTTAAATGATAACAATTTTGGAACGTTTAGAAACAGAACCATGATCAAGTCAGGAACAAGCAAATGTTAGGTTGGTGCTGCTATGGATAAAATCAAGAAATTACTATTAAAAAAAGAAAAGGGTAATGTTGGCTTCTATATAGTGATTATGATTCTATTTATTGTCATTATATTTATTGCAGTATATGAATTATCTTTTCAAAGGACAGTACACCTAAAAACAAAGGTTGATAATGGAGCTATCTTATCTGCATTATCAGCAAATGTTGTAGACTTATACCAGTATGCATCTACAGGAGATGTAGCATATGCTTCAAGTACGCAGACTGGATCCAATTTATACATTGATGCATCAGGGCATCCGTTTACCGGGTACAGTAATATAAATGAAGCAAATAAAAGTGCAGGAAGAATGGCACTTATGCGTTTTTTGGATTCCCTTAATGATAATTTGGGGTTTATTGATTTTACACACACACTGACTCTTAATGATCAAGCTAATCTTCCTATAAGTCCCACCGATGAATTTGTGAAGAGTGCCAAGATAGACCAGTTTATCCTTTATAATAAGGTTGGTGGAAAAATATATAAATCAGCAAAAGATGCAGGCGGAAATTTCAATGTAACTGAACTGACCGGTAATTCAGATCCTTCGGTCAGTAAAGCCGATAATATACAAAATTCATGTATATATGTAAAAATGACATTCTCATTTTACGTTATGGCAGGACAAACAGTGGATATAACGTTTGATGAACTGGTAAGTATATCAGCTAATTAAAAAAGGAGTGAAAAGGAATTGAAGAAAAAAGAAAACGTAAAAAATCTCATAATTGCCCTTGTATTTGGCATTGTGGCATTTATAGTATTGCTTGTCATTAACAACAGGATATCACAGAATGAGGTTGATATGATATGGGCAGTCAAGGAAATTCCGCAGGGAACTACACTGACGGAAGGTAACATTGATAGTTATGTATCGGCAAAGCCTACTAATGACTCAATAAAGAATGCTGATATTATTGTAGAAAAGAAACAGCTGATTGGAATGACGTCTCTCAGGAAAATCTCAAGTTCTGAACTTTTACAGAAGAGTTTTTTCATTAAAGGTGACGACATTAGAAATAATTACAATAATCCGGTACTTGTATCATTTTCTGCGATTGATTTTACCGGTACTGCCAATGGTATTATAAGAAGGGGAGATCATATCAATGTCTCCAAACTTATAGATAAAAATGCTATTACAACTTCAAATACTACTGCAGGTACAGGAATTTCATCTGATGATAATACAGCTTCTACAGATAGTTCAGGAGCAATAACAGCTGCAACAGAAAATCTGATAGTAGAAGATGCTTATGTAGTAGATGCTTTTGATTCATCCGGGGTTAAAATAGAACCTAGTGATACAACATCTATTGCAACATCTTTCAATATTTATATTGAAAAAGATGATGAGACAGCTTTTTACAACAGTGTAAATGACAAGAATATAGCAGTAGCCAAAATCGAACTTTCAAAAAAGGATGAGTGAAAAATATGAAAAAAAAATTTGTCTGTATAGGTCTTATAGCTGTTTGTTCAGTTATGTTAATTGGCTGTGGTAAAAATAAATCATTAACCATTAAAGCAGATACTGGTGATGTGATAGATGTCAGCATTGATAAATCTGGTGGATATAGTCTGGAAAAGTCAGGAGATTCTTCTTTTCTTATTAATCGTAAAGGAGAACAGCTATGTACTGGCAGTTTTGTTACTGAGGAATATTATGCAGATTATGCAGACAGCCTAAATGATGATGAAAATATTGATGTGTTAAGTACTGGTCACAATGATGATTACAAATATGTATTTTATCGCTGTGATGATAAGTATGATTATATTGTACTTATCAATGATTCTGATACTGGTGTACTCATTGAAAATACTACATCACAGTTAGATGCGCAGAAATGTTTTCGCCGTTTAGAATTGAAAGTTAATAAATAAAATATGATGCTCCTTGTGCTTTAAGTATAAGGGGCATTTTTAGTTAAAAAATCTCATAGCAAAAATATTACTACAATATTGTCAAAAATATTGACATATTATAGCAATAGAGTTATACTTGACATATGAAGAATATGTGGATTTTACGGAGAAAATTGAATGGCAGAAATAAATGAAGAAGAACATGGATGTGAAGTACTTGATAAAGTACAGAAATCATGTGATAAGTATGATGAACAAACTTGGTTACAAAACAAGAAAAGAAAAAGAAGCAGATAAAAGATTAAAGGAGATAAAAAATAATGGCAAAGTATTTAGATAAAACTCAGGATGAATGGGATGACTTAGTTGAAAAGTGGAATACTGATACTTCAATTATGTGTTCATTGCAGGAATATCTTGAATTGGATGATGTTGAATATTTAAAATTCGCACATGGTTTAGATGATGAAAATATATCTGATAAAGAAGTTTACGAAAAATCTGCCGAAATTGCAAAAAATGCTGTTACAGAGCTTGTTATAAAGCCAAGCTTAAATAATGCAATTAAACGTATAAGACGTTAGTTTAAATTTAGATTTATGGAGGTAGATATATGATTACGCAGATAGGATTTTTAAGAAAAGGAGATGTGTTCAGATTTGAGGGTGATATTTACAAAGTAGGACATTTGTTGGAGAGTACAAATGGGTATGTTTCCTGTATTGATGTTAATACAGGAAAGAAAAAAAGATTGCATATTGATGTTGATGTAGAAATTGAACAGGCAAACTGAGATTTAGAAAGGTAGAAAAATATGGAAAAAGATAAGACTGTTTATAATATTGGTCAGATACTCACCTACACACAAGATGTAAAAACATATAGAGCCCTTAGTGATACACCAGAAATTATCAAAAAAGGTACTAAGATTATTGTAGGTGCAGATGGTTTTGTAAGATACCCGGACGGCAGCATACAAAAGTTAGGCGACGACATAGAAGTATCCGGTTATAGCACAGAAGGTCTCGCAAGTTTTATATACAATTATCTGTGCCAGAATGTTTACGGATTTTCAGAAATGCTTGAAGAGTGGGAAGATGGTGTAACAGAAGATTATATAAAAGAAAATATAGCAGACGCTCTGGAAGAACTAGGTATGTACGACCATACTGGTAATAGGAGTTAGCATTTGTGAGGTAAAAAATATGACATTAAGAAATATGATTGAGCAAGGTGTTATATTGCAAGGTAACATCGACATTACAATTTTTGGAGAAGATGATTTAACAATTACATCAAACTACGAAAATTGTGATAAACTTTCGTTAAATCAGATTGCAAAAAGACATAGAGATTTAGAAATCACACATATTTATTGTGAGAACGGAAGATTGCAGATTGATTTAAAAGAAAATAAAAATTATGAGCATATTTACAATAATTTCACAGTGTGAAATTGCGATGGCTTTAATATTTTTTATATATTATTTAATTAAAGATTTGTCAGCCGAAGAGACAAACAAAAAGGCTTTTTATAGCTTGAATAAAATACAATCCTTTATAGCATTTAATGTAATCCTTTTCGGTTCAATTCTCATTGAAAAATTATGTTCAAAACCAGATATAATTGCTATAACACTTACTGCCATTAACACACTGACATTATTTTTTTCTCTAATACTCTGTGTAATGGATAAAAAATAAATGATAAAGAAAATTAGAATTTAAGAGAGGTAAGGAATGGCAACAAATTATGAGAGCGTTTTAAGAGAAACATTATCTGAAGAAGCCTTTGCAATTATATCAACTAATGACATTGAATTTAAGCATTGGCTTGAAAGAGTTCTTTGGAATGTAAAAAAGGTAAATGAATCTGCTGAGCTGTTTCAGAAAGATGAGGTTAAAGAGCCAATACGACAAGATATGTGTACTTGCCCACAATGCGGAACATATAACGAAACTATTAAAAAACGTAGAAATACAGTTGCAATTGATGTTGTATACTGCTGGCATTGTGGGCAGGCAATTTCTGTAAAACAGTTAAACTAAGTAGTTAATTAGAATGGAAGGAAAATAACTATGTTTATAATGAAATTTGAATTTGATATTGATAAACTAAATAAAATTGATCTTGAGGAAGAACTTGCATTAGGATGGCTTGATGAAATATGTACAGCAACAAACTTTAATAAAATAGGAAAAGGAAAATACGAGCTTGAGGATAATGCTGATGATTTAGCGACAATTTTTATGTTAATGGCTAAATTTAAAACCCAGTCTTGGCTATTGCCAAACTTAAAAACATGGAAATCATTTAGTGATGATGAAGGAGAAGTTGATGCTTTAAAGGAAATTATGGAGGAATAGATATGGGAGCTGCGAGAAAAGAAATATCGTTTGACCTCGATACGAAAAAACTTGCTGATTATTATGATAATGTATCAACTGCATATTATGATTTGCAACGAGAATTAAAAAATGTTGGTTTTTTACATAGACAAGGCTCCGTGTATAATTCAATAGAACCTATGAATATTTTTAAAGTTTATAAGTCGATAGATAAAGTATGTAAAAAACTGCCTTGGCTTGCGGAGTGTGCAAAAAGTATGGATGTAACCAGTATTGGTAAAATTCATGATTTACTTGGTATTATAAAAAAATATTGCAACTATTATGAAAACGATAGAATTAATATGTTGGAAAAAAGAAAATCGAAACATAGAAATAGGTGATTGAAATAGAAGGAAAACAATATGATGGAGTATACGCAGGAAGAATTTGAAGAATGTTACAACAAGATTTACGATTCACTTACAAAGGATGGAATAGCACAGCAACAAAATTGTGTTATATTTCTAGGCGGACAGCCGGGAGCCGGAAAATCTCATTTTATAGGACAGGATGAATTTATCAATTACATAAAAATCAATGGGGATGATTACAGAAAGTATCATCCACGTTTTAAAGACATTGTATTATATGACGTTAATGATATGGCTGAAAGAACGCAGGAATTTGTTAATGCATGTATAGAAAGACTTATTAAGGATTTATCTGATGAAGGATATAATTTAGTTATCGAAGGAACTCTCAGGAGTTCGCAGGTGACTATAAATACATGCCAGATATTAAAAGATAAAGGCTATCAAACAGATCTTTATATAGTTGCCATTGATGCAGTTACATCATGGAATTATACAATAAACAGAGCAGAACTTTTAAAGGAAATGGGAGATACACCGAGACTTGTTCCTATAGATAAGTACAATTATATTGTAAATAATCTGGTTAATAGTGTAGATCAGATAGATAGTGCCGGTTGTTTTGATGCAATTCATATTGTGGATAGGAACAGCAAGATTATATATCCTGATAATACTGGAAGAAAAGCAGCATCTATTATGGAAGAAAAACTTAATGTAGGCAAATGGAACGAAATGTATGATGATATTGCAAATAAATTCTTTGATCTCCAGATAGATATGCTCCAAACTCGAAAGAAACATAAAGGCAGGTAAGTAAAATGATTGATTTAGGTGAAAAGTACGTTTTTCATGTTCATACAAAAAGATGCGGTCATGCATCAGATGAACCAGATGAATTATATATAAAAAGAGCTGTGGAAATGGGGGCAGAAAGTATTACATTTACTGACCATGCTCCTTTCCCAAATGATCCTTTTAATGGCAGAATGAAATACTCTCAGCTTGAGGAATATATAGCTTCATTAAAACAATTAAAAGAAAAATACAATGGTATTATAGATGTGCATATCGGACTTGAGATAGAATATATTCCTTCTTATTGGTCATATTACGAAAAGTTAAGGGCGAATAATGACCTGGAGATATTAATGCTAGGACAACATCATTATGAGATTTCAAATGGTGTATACAGCTTTGAAAAGAGTACAGCAGATAATGAGTATGTAGGCATATGTAAGGCTATATATGAAGGAATAAATACAGGTTTATTTGATGTGGTTGCCCATCCGGACAGAGCTTTCAGGATGGAAAGAGAATGGTCAAACGAAATGACAGTGTTTTCAAATAAGCTGATTGACAGCGCAATTAAGCATAATGTGAAACTGGAAAAAAACTATAGTTCCATGAAAAAAGAAGGACTTTACTGGAAACAGTTTTGGGATATGCTGCATGACGAATCTGATGTGATATATGGATGTGATGCACATTCTGTGGATTCTCTTATTTTAACTGTATAGTATTTTAGTGAAAGAAATATTGAATTTATGAGTAAACATAAGAGTATTCCTAAAAAGGACAGATTAAAGATTTATGAAAAATATAATGGGCATTGTGCATATTGCGGTTGTGAATTGAATTATAAAGATATGCAGGTGGATCATATTAAAAGTGTGTATGTGAATATGGATTATGAAAATAATATGAGTGATGATGAAATGTATTGTCTGGATAATTATATGCCCTCCTGCCGACAATGTAATTTTTATAAATCTACATTTGATCTGGAAACTTTCAGAGACAGACTTACTAATGTAATGATTAAAAATTTGCAGAAGAATTTTAATTATAGACTTGCTCTTAAATATGGTCTTATTATGGAAAATATTAAACCAGTAAAGTTTTATTTTGAACAATTTAATAAATAATGATGTAAATACTTCTTGGGCATTTAATTCAAGGAGTATTTTTTTATACAAAATATATGGTCAAAATATTACACAAATAATGTCAAAAATATTGACATGTGTATTATAAAGTGGTAATATATGTTTAAAGATAAGGAAATACTTAGCAATAGAATATATAAAGAGGTGATATTTTGAAAAATATTGTAACTGCAAAAGGTATAGAAACAACGAGAAAGGAGAGTGGTGGTAGTTTGTCAGAAGCAAGTGAAAAAAGATCAAGACCTATAAAAATATGTAATGTTTGCGCATATGCAAATTATGACTCCGTACCATATGGCAGTACATCGGTTTCTATGCTGAGTGGCTGTTCAAGAGAAGATGATATGACGGATGATGAATATGAAGTATTTGGAATAGAAATGGACTGTCCACTATGGAAAGCATTATAACCCTGAAGTAATATTAGAAGCATTTAAAAATAAAAAACACATTCTCATTTTTATAAGAAACAACCAAAATTTTATAACAAAAAATATACGAAAGCACCATTAAAAAATAATATAGTATACATTAAGGAGGAAACTTTCATGAAATTTTTAGCTAACTTAAGTAAAAAACAGATAATCATTGTATTGGCAGCTATTGTTATTGGTATTGGAGTAATAGCGGCAGTAGCAATCAATGCAGGAGGTGGAAAGGAAAAAACAGTAGAAGAAACTGAAAAGGAAACTGAAAAGACTATTGTCGGTAATGGCATTACCATCACAGGTAAATTGGGAAACGCTACAAAAATAAAGAGTGAGGAGATCAAAGGAGATTCTGAACTGTATAAAGAAGTAGCAGATCAGGTGAAAAATGAGGTGGTCGTATCGTTTGTATCTACAGATGTAAAACTTTTAGATAAAAAGGATAAAGAAGTACAGCCGAAGGAAAAAGTTAAAGTAACAATGACAATTCCTGACAGCCTTGTTTCCGGAGACGATTATCAGTATGATAAAACCTTTGATGTGTTCAAGGTATATACAAAGAGTAAATCTAACGGAATTAATCTGCTTGATAGTGACCTCTCAAAAGATGGAAAGACTATTACATTTGAGACATCATATGTATCGGAGTTTACTATTTCAAAGGAAAATAAGGACAAATCCATTGAGAGTGTAGAACAACTTGTTACACCAGTTGATAAAACCATGGTAGCAGCCAATGATACTACTGTATATGAAGGTCCTGATGCAACATATGATGAAGTTGGTAAATTAACCCAGGGACAGGAAGTAAAAGTTGTAGGTCAGTATCAGAAAAATGAGTGGTATAAAGTACAGGTTTCAGAGGATAAAACTGGATATGTAAATCCTGCTGATCTTGCAGAAAAGCAGGAAACAACAGAAGAACAGCCGGCAGAAGAAGTTACTACAGATAATACAAGTGATAATAGTGGCTCTTCATCTTCTAAGAAAAATAACGGCAATAAGAGTCAGTCTACATCATCAGGACAGTCTGGCAATCAGTCTGCTTCATCAGGATCAGGACAGGCAAGCTCTGGTTCAAATAATCAGGCACCTGCACCACAGCCACAGCAACCTAGCAATCCAAAGGCAGGAGTAGCAGAAACATTTTACAATGGTTCAGTAGCAAATGGTCTTAGTGGCGAGCAAAAAGCACACGTTGACAGTCTTGTAAATAGTTGGTTGAATGGTGGTTACACTAATTCTGGTTTACAGAATGAGATTATTAATTATCTTATGGATTCTGGCTGCTCCATTAGTAGTGTTGAAGTAGAAAAGGATTCAAGATTCTTAATTCCTAGTGGTAAGTCATATTCACTTAGTAGTATAGCAAGTGGCAATGTTTACTATTTTGGAAAAATGTATACTAATGGAGAAATGGACGGAGACTCAAGAGTTGGATACAATACATCAGTTTCCATCTATTAATTAATATGAGGATGTGTCATAAATGAAAAAGAAAAAAATTAAACTTATAAGTTTATTTGCTTCTTTCATGTTGTTCTTAGCTATTTTCATTAATTACAATGAGAATACAGTTTATGCTAGAGATGAATATCATAATGCATACGATTATTATCAAACCTACGGTGGTGACAGCTGTAGGTTTGCTGTTGTTGATGGTATTCCTCGAATTTATTTCAATGCGTATGGAAGTAAAGGTTCTACCAGTTCTGTTAGGTATAGAACAATAGGTTGGAAAGCAAATCTTTATCTCAATGGTGGATATCAGGAATCAGTTTATTTTTCATTGAATGGTTCCTATATTTTTAATGTTTCTAATACAGAGTCAAACGGAGTTGAATATAATCTTTATTATATTCGTTTGAATGATCTTGTGAAACGATTTAGTAATCAGGCGGCAATTAAAAGTGGAACGGGAGAAATTAAGCTTGATGCAATAATGTCTATTGTACCTGCAAAATCAAATAGTCCGAAGGGTTCATGTGATGATTATGGAAATTATTATGGCGAAGTTTATGATACTTACAGTGGAATATCTAATGCTAGAGGGTGGGCACATAAAGAAGATTTAAAGTCTAGATTTAATAAAGTGCCTACAGGCATGTATCGTAATGTAACAGTAACCGGTGGTACAGGAATAGCAAGCACATCAGGTAGTGGAAAATATATCTATGGAACTATAGCAACAATTAGTGCTACATGTAGTACTGGATATGATTTTGATAAATGGTCAGATGGTAAGACTTCTAGTAGGTTTTATATTACTGTTACATCAGATCTTACTTATTCTTGTAGCGGTAAGCTTAAAATTTATACTGTATCATATGATGCTAATGGTGGTATAGGAGCACCGGGAAATCAGATTAAGACATATGGTTATATTTTAACTCTTTCGTCACAAAAGCCTACCAAGACAGGTTATTTATTTAATTACTGGGATGGTAGTGATGGAAAAACGTATAAACCGGGTGCAGTTTTCAGTACTAATGCTGATACAAAAATGACTGCGCACTGGACTCCGATAACATATTATGTTTCATATAATAAGAACAAACCAGATAAGGCAAGTCATGATGTATCAGGAATTATGACTAACTCAACTCATTCTTATAATAATGAAATAAAGTCAGCAGGATATACATCAAATCTTAGTAAGAACAGTTATGGCATCAAAGGATGGGATTTCAGATACTGGGATTCACAGGCGAATGATAAAGGTACTGATTATTCAAATGGTTCATATATAAAGAATCTTACAAGCACAAATGGAGCAACAGTAAACATGTATGCTCAGTGGAAACCAAATGTGTATATGCTTATACTTGATGACCAATATGCCACATCAGACGGAACACCATATATTTATGAAAAATATGATTATGGCTGGTATAGTAACAAAATTTATGGAAGTGACTTTGCCGGAAGATATGCTGATGGAAGTGGCAGCATAAGCAGTGTAATTGTTCCTAAAAAGACCGGTATGAAGTTTAATGGCTACTTTACTGAAAAAGATGGCAAAGGAACTAAATATATAGATGAAAACGGAAACATTGTAGCTTCTAATAATGCTTTTGCTAATGATAGTAAATATATATATGCATACTGGACTCCGAACATTTATGACATCACTCTTGACAATCAGGGTGCAACTAATTCAGGAACTACACATGTTTACGAAAAATATACTGTAGGCTTTTTCCGTGACAGTAAAGCTGCAAACACTTTTCCAAATGGAAAGATAGATATGCCTCAGAAAGACAACTATATTTTTGATGGTTACTGGACTGAACAGAATAGTTACAAAACATCTCATGGCGAAGAAATTATCAACGCTGATGGAACCATTAATAATGTAAACACCAAGTTTGCGGCTGATACAACAATCTTTGCCAAGTGGGTGCCAAAGGATTACAAGATTAAGCTTGACAATCAGGGAGCTGACATTGACAAAGGAACAGCTGCATTCTATGAAAAGTATAATGAATACAATTACACATCCCTTGCAGATTATGATGTAAATACAGGTATTGCTACAATGAGATTTGACTACACAGGAAATACTCAGTATTTCATTGCCCCTGCGGATGGTGAATATACTTTAACTGTTGCAGGTGCGCAGGGAGGAGACCACAATATTACCCCCAAAGAATCTGCACAAAGTTACGGAGGCAATGGAGGTACATCTACAGGTAAAATTAAACTTAAGAAGGGTGAAACACTTGCGATTAAGGTTGGCAACAAACCATCCGGCTACAGTGGTTCATATAACGGAAGTGATTCTGGCTGGTCAGGAGTAGCCGCAAATGGCACTTATGTTGGGGGCTCAATAGTGGCCGGTGGTGGAGCTACTGACATCAGAAAAGGTGGCAATGGAATAGACAATCGTATTATTGTTGCTGGAGGAGGCGGCGGCGCCACATACTATAATGGCAAAGCTGTAAATGGTGCAGCTGGTGGTGGAGCTGAAACTGGAACCGTAGCTTATATCACTGCACTCCCTTATAATTATGCAAACATATATACAACTGTTAACAAAGGCGCTAATCAAACAGGACATTTTAATTTCACACGATATGAACAATTTAGTTCAAATATGGGTGGAGGCTGTTTAAGTAATCCTTATTCAGGTAGCCCTTATGGCTTTATTTGTTATTTAGAAGCTGAAACTCAGAATAAAGGATTCTATAACGGTGGCGGCGGCTACTGGGGCGGTGCTTTTATGCATGGTAACTGCGTAATGGCAGGTGGCCTCGGTGGTTCCGGTTACATTGGCGGAGTAGAAAATGGTTCAATGACAAATGGTGGAAACCATGGCAATGGCTGGGCTACCATTTCATATAATGCAAAAGAACTTGGTCAATATAATGTTGTAGAGAAATATTTTAATTACACTGGTTCCGTTCAGACATTCACTGCACCTTGCGATGGTGAATATCTACTTGAAGCTGCAGGTGCGCAGGGATGTGGAGAAAATGATACTGATGGCGGAAAAGGCGGCTATTCATCTGGAAAAATAAAACTTAAAAAAGGCCAGACTATCAATATATATGTTGGAGCCGCTGGAGTATACGGACAGACAACAGGTGCTTATAACGGTGGTGGAGGATCAGGACCTTACGGAGCCGGAGGCGGTGGTGCTACACATATCGCTTTAACGGCAAGGGGCGAGCTGAAAAACTATAACGCATATAGAAGTGACGTATTAATTGTTGCCGGAGGCGGTGGCGGTTCCGGATCTGACTGGTACAACCGGAGCGCAGGTGGCTCTGGTGGTGGTGTTTCTGGTGGCACAGCAGAACAATTTAATACTAGAGGGGTTTTCTTTGCAGATACCAAAGCCGGTGGAGGAACACAATCTTCTGGTGGTGCAGCCGGAGTAATACATGCTATTGTAGATGGAGATAATCAAAATGGCGGTAAAAAATATAATTGGACTAATGAAGGAGAAAGTGGTTCTTTTGGTCAAGGAGGTAAAGGCAAAAATTATCCTTATTATAAAAACAAAAGTTATATAAACTATGGTTCCGGCGGTGGCGGCGGCTGGTATGGCGGTGGCAGTACAGTCGAAAACGGAGGAGCCGGTGGCGGCTCAGGCCATATAGGTGGTGTAACAGAAGGTCAGATGTCTAATGGAACCAACTCAGGCAATGGCTGGGCTAAGATTACCTATACAGATACCACTCTTGATGGTTCATCTGTATGCAGTATCAGAACACCACAGAAAACTGGTTATACCTTTGGTGGTTACTATACACAGCCTAATGGTCAAGGTGATCTTGTAGTAAATGAAGATGGTATGGTTACAACAACTCCTACTTATTTTCATGAGGAAAATCGTAATGGAACAGAAAAGGCTAATGTAAACAGCAAAGGTGAAACCACGGTATATGCTAAATGGACAAATAATCAGTATAGTTTCCATTATATTGGTAATGGTGGCAAAACATCTACTGGCGGAGAAACAATTAGCGATGGCGTATCATATAATACGCCTTATCATGTAAGAGCTACTAATAATACTTTTTATCGAACAGGATATAAACTTACTGGATGGAGAGAAAAGAACACTGATGGAACATGGGGCAGGGAATGGCCAGCTGACACTAATGTAACATATCTGGAAACTCACAGTACTACGGTATTTGCGCAGTGGGAAGCACTGGATGTAAATTATACGGTTAATTACTATAAGGAAGATTTAGATGGTAATTATCAGTATGTTACAAAAGAAACAAAAAGTGCAAAAACAGATAGTGTTGAAAAGGTTATTCCAACAACAAATAAGACTCTTTTTGACAACACAGGATTTACTCTTAATAAAGATAAATCGTGCACAGGCTCAAACCAGATACCTGAATCAGTGGATGATGGAATTATCAGTGTTAAAATTAAGGGTGATGGAAGTACTGTTGTAAATTACTACTACAGCAGAAATTCTTATAAACTTACTCTTAAAATTGCAAATGGAGATAAAGGCTTCAAAAAACTTATAGGCGCTGGTGATACAAATATTAATAACACATGGACTCAGGATAAAATGTATGGTCAAGAAGTGGCAATAGGTGTAGAACTTAACGATGATTATGAGTTCGTTGATTGGGAATATGAAAATAAAACCGTGGCATCAAAAGAAGCTTCTTATAAATTTACAATGCCTTGCAATGATGTAACACTTTATGCACACTCTAACAGTAAACCGGGATCTAATCCTAAGGTTTTCTACACTGTAACAGTTAAACATTATTTTCAGAATGGAGAAACTTCTTATAAAGAAGATACCAGTAAAAGGGTTACAGATACCGTAGAAGAAAACACGTTATATACGCCAAAAACAACAATGATTCCTAGCGGCTACAGTTATTCAAAGATGGTAAATTCTGCTACAGGAGAAAATGCTGCTAACGGCTTTATTGTAACAAAGAATACAACAGTTGATGTTTATTATGACAGACTGCAGTATAAGATAGTTACAGAACGCTATGTAGATGGTGTATTGTATGATACCTTTGCAGAAAATGCTTACTATAATGAACAATACACAGTTAAAGGTCTTGATCTTAAGAAATGTAATCTCACAGGATATAAGCTTGATAAGATAGATGTTCCGGGATTTGGAAATGTAAACTCATTTACAGTTACCGGAAATATAACAAAGGAAAATCCTATTAAAGTGTATTATATTCCAAGAACATTTACTGTAACATTTGATGCAAACCGTGGAGCTGTTACAGACAGCAATGAGCAAGTAACAAAGACTACACGTAAGGTAAAATACAATTATACTGATAATAATGATGTTTCATCATTAAATCCAGTTAAGACAGGATATACTTTTATCGGTTGGTATACAGAAAAAGAGGGTGGTAGTCAGATTTACAATGAAAAGGGAAAATGTAATAATGATGAAACCTATTGGAAGGATAACAAGTGGTGTGCAGAGTCAGATCTGACAGTATATGCTCACTGGAAAGCTAATATTTACAATCTTACTTTTGATGCAAATGGTGGATTAGTTAATACTGATGAAACAACAGCAATATGTACACCAACTTATGACAAACCATTTTTTAATGATGTAGAGTACTTAAATCCAGTTAAGACAGGATATACTTTTATCGGTTGGTATACAGAAAAAGAGGGTGGTAGTCAGATTTACAA